>ERZ1645192.178-NODE-178-length-48077-cov-6.731082_pt1 | contig 48077 bp, 43 predicted proteins | sample MGYA00575354_ERZ1645192 | MGnify/ENA primary metagenome ERZ1645192 (study PRJEB40844, sample SAMN11349763) | freshwater sediment metagenome | isolation source: river sediment | host: Sediment | place: India: Faizupur Khadar , New Delhi | collected 2017-02-21 ... | reverse complement strand
CGGCAACAGAACCGCAATACGCTGTCCTTTGCCGAATCCGGACGATTCGAGGCTTTCCGTACATCCGTCGACGAGGGCCAGAAACCGCTCCTTCGTCCACCAGTCTCCGTTCCACCAAAGGATCCGTTCTTTCGGTGAAATAGCCAGGCGTTCGAGAATCGCCTGTTCCAGTCGTTTGCTCATGAAGGCTCCCCCTATTCTCTCCATTCTCTGTATGAACCCGAATTATGGTACCATATCCTTCACGCAGGGAGGAAGAGATATGCACAATTATGAACAGTTTTCACGGAATGCGGATATTTCGATCCGCGAACGCCTTTCCGACGCAATCGCGTTGAACCTCGGCATCGCCGGGCGCCCCGAAACAGGAGGCGAGGAACACTTTGCCTGCGCGGCGCATACGGACTTTCTGCGCCACGCGGGGTTCTCGGTCGAAACGCCGTTTAGCGGCATTCCAACCGCCTTTTGCGCAACGGCAGGAAGCGGCTTTCCCGTTGTCGCGCTTCTCGCGGAATACGACGCGCTTCCGCTGATCGGGCACGGATGCGGACACTGCCTTCACGGGAGCATGTCCTCGCTTGCAGGCGCGGCGTTGCTCCCGCTCATGGCCGAACTCGGAGGAACCCTGCGTGTCGTCGGCACGCCCGCCGAAGAGACCAACGGGGCCAAAGTGACCATGGCCGAGATGGGCGTCTTCGACGACGTGACGCTTGCCGTCATGCTCCACTGCAACGATGTCACGAGCTTCGTCCGCTACCGTTCCCTCGCGATGGACGCGCCCGAGTTCACATTCACGGGAACGACCGCTCACGCGGCGGGCGCTCCCTGGGAAGGAAGAAACGCCCTCAACGGAGCGATGCTCTTCCTCCACGCGATGGATATGCTGCGCCAGCACGTTCGTCCGGAAATCCGCATGCACGGCGTTATCACGGACGGAGGGACCGCGCCGAATATCGTTCCGGACAGAGCGGTCGTGCGCTGCTACGTCCGCGCCCCGGAACGGACGCAACTCGACGCCCTCATGAAACGCATCGACCGCTGCGCGTCCGGCGCCGCCATGGCCACGGAGACCGACGTATCGTGCAGGCTCGTCGAATTCAGCTTCGACGACACGAAGCCGAACGAATCGGCCGAGACGATGATGGAATCGGTTTTTTCCGAACTCTGCGTTCCCGTTGTCCCGGCGCCGGGACCGATCGGATCGAGCGACGTCGGCAACGTCAGCCATCGCTGCCCGGCGCTGCAGCCGCACCTCGCCATCACGGACGTTCCGACGCCCCACCACACGAGGCGATTCGCGGAGGCCTCGTCGTCCGCGTCTTCCGGAAAAGCGCTCGACCTCGGGGCGCGGATCCTTGCGCGCGCTGCGATCCGGGTCTTTCTCGACGGAGAGTTGTGCAAGGCGTTGCGGGAAGACTATCGGGACGCCGGCAACCAAAACCCGAGAACACTGTAGGGAAGCGGAAGAAACGGGCACTCCGCGACGCGCCGGTCCTCGAGGTCTTCCCTGCATCGCAGCGGACGCAGGATGTTTCCGGTTTCATCCCGACATGAGATCGGCATGTCGATCGGCCTCCGCCGCAGGGAAAACGCTCCGTCGCCCGTGAAGGCCGCTGCGAGAAGATTCCACTCGGAAAGACCGAAAAACTCATCCGCAAATCCCTTCGCGAGCGACTGCCCGGCGGATGAGAGCGAATCGAAATCGCGTATGAGTACGGGATACGGCGCGACACGTATCCGTTCCGCCCTCAGGGGGATCCACCGGATGATCCCGCGGGTTTCCTGCAGGAGAGATTCGGACCACGCTTCATAGAGTGCGTTCACGGATTCCACCTCCGTCGCCGACATTATACTCTCCGCCGATCTGCGCCCCAGAGCGCAGGCGGATCAACGAAAGGATAACGAGATGAACGAAAACACACTGCGCTCCCTGATACATGGACTCCGGGACGGAACCGTAACCGAGGACGCGTTTCTCCGGCGTATCCGCGCACTTCCCTTCGAGGATCTCGGAGACGTCAAGTTCGACACGCACCGCTCGCTGCGAAAGGGCTTCTCCGAAGTCGTCTATTGTCCTGGGAAGACGGAAGATCACTTGCGGAGCATTGCGGCCTCGTTTGCGGACGGGGACGAACCTGTTCTTTTCTCTCGCGCGACCCCAATGCAATTCGAGGTCGTGCAGGGCATTATCCCAAGCGCGATTCACTACTCCAAAGCGCGAATGATCGGCATCCGTCCGCCTGTCGCGCCGGGAGTCCCCGGACTGACGGTCGTAACGGCCGGAAGCAGCGATATCCCGGTCGCCGAAGAAGCCGCCGTGACCGCCGAGTATATGGGGTGCGCCGTGGAACGGCTCTTCGACGTCGGCGTCGCGGGAATCCACCGCCTGCTCTCGCACCTTCCGCTGTTACAGTCCTCCCGTGCGATCGTCGCGGTCGCCGGAATGGAGGGAGCGCTTCCGGGGGTGCTCGCCGGCCTCGTCGCCTGCCCTGTCATCGCCGTGCCGACGAGCACCGGCTACGGAGCCAACCTCGGCGGCATCGCGCCGCTGCTGACGATGCTGAACTCGTGTGCATCGGGCGTATCGGTCGTCAATATCGACAACGGACTCGGCGGCGGCTATACGGGGGCGCTCATCGCGCTCCAGGCGAATCAGGGGCGGCGCAGCGAGTAAGAGCGGGAAGATTGCTCCGTTTATCCCGTATGACGACAAAGGGGGAATGGCGCGAGCGCCGTTCCCCCTCTTGTGCTGCATCAGTCCGATTCGCACCGTCGTCCGGAAACCGGAGGACAATCCGGCCCGAACGGCGCGCGACGCTATTCTATTCCGAAAGATACGCGACCAGCAGTTTCGTCGATTCTTCGAGCGCGCGCAGGTGCGTCCGTTCATAGTGATGCGACGCATCCACCCCGGGGCCGAAGCACGCGAAATTCGCGTTGAATCCCTGCGTCATGCCGACGGAAGCGTCCGAGCCATACCGGAAGTAGACGTCAACCCTGAAATCGATGTCGTGCTTCTTCGCAAGTTCAACGAGCCGCTTGCGGAATGCGAGGTCGTACGGGGTCCGGCTGTCGCGCGCCGCTATGGAGACGCACATCTCGGACGAATTCGCGCCGGGCGCGACGATACCGACGTCGAGCGCGACGATTTCGGCGGTTTCTTCCGGAAGGAAGGAGACTCCGTGACCGACCTCTTCGTAGTTGCTGATATAAAAATGCGTCGTCGCGGCGAGGCTCTTTTTGCCTTCCTTCATCGCCTGTATCGCCGCAAAGAGCATCGCGATGCACGCCTTGTCATCCAGAAAGCGCGACTTGACGAACCCGTTCGCCGTAACGACGGCGCGGGGCTGGAAAAAGACGAAGTCGCCGACCTCGATCCCGAGAGAACGCACATCGGCGGCCGTCGAGACGACTTCGTCGAGTCGGACTTCTATCGTATCGTCCGTTCTCAGCGTTTCGCGCACGGTCTCGGAAAAGGCGTGGATCGAGGCTTTTTCCGGCAGGATGACGCCGGAATATTCCCGGCCGTCCATGGTTCGCACGAGGATGTTTTCCCCCTCGACCGACGACCAGGCGAATCCGCCGATCTGCAGCAACGCGAGACGTCCGTTCTCCTTGATCTTGCGCACGACGGCGCCGAGCGTATCGACGTGCGCCGTAACGACCCGATGGTTTTTCTTGTCTTTCCCGGAAATCGTTCCGATCAGCGCGCCTTTTTTCGTCACGCTCGTCTTCACGCCGAGTTCCTCGAACTCCGAGGCGATCCGTTTCATCGCTTCGTCGCAATCCCCGCCGACAGAAGGGATGACCAGCAGGTCCAACATTGTCTTCTGAAGATACGTCATATCGATTCCGGGCATATTATTTTCCTCCACGTTTCAGGTTTCTGGCGAAATGGCACGCAACAAAGCGGTCGGGGGCGATTTCCCGGAGTTCGGGGGTCTCCGTCGTGCATCTGTCCTGCCGGTAGAGACAACGGCCCGCAAAGCGACACCCCTCCGGGGGTTCTATGGGACTCGGAACGTCTCCTTCGAGGATGATCCTGTCGCGCTTTGATCCCACCTTCGCGATCGGAATCGCCGACAGCAGCGCCTGCGTGTACGGGTGCAACGGGTCGGTGAAGATCACCTTGTAATCCGAAAGTTCGACGATCTTTCCGAGATACATGACCGCGATCCGGTCGGAAACGTGTTTGACCACGCTCAGGTTATGCGAGATGAAGACGTACGTGTAGCCGAATTCCTTCTTCAGATGATCCAGCAGGTTCAGGATCTGCGCCTGGATACAGACGTCAAGCGCCGATACGGGCTCGTCGAGGACGATGAATTCGGGCTTGAGGGCCAGCGATCGCGCGATGCCGATCCGTTGCCGCCGTCCTCCGTCGAGTTCGTGCGGATAGACGGTCTCCAGTCGTTCCGCGAGTCCGACGGTTTCCATGAGTTCCCTGATCCGCGCGTTCATGGACGCTTTGTCGCGAAATACCTTGTTCACGATGAGCGGTTCGGCGATGAGTTCGGAGACCGTGAGCCGCGGGTTCAGGCAGGAATATGGATCCTGAAAGACGATCTGGACCCGTTTCCTGAGTTCTTTCATCTTGCCGGGGCTGTATTTCAGGATGTCTTCGCCGTCGAAATGAACCTCTCCGGCCGTGGCGTCGAGCAACCGGATCATCACACGACCAAGCGTGCTCTTGCCGCATCCCGATTCCCCGACGAGTCCGAGCGTTTCGCCCTTTGTTATCCGGAAGCTCACGTCATCCACGGCGTGGAGGAGTCCCCGTTTCGTGTTGAAGTATTTCTTGAGGTTTTTGACCTCGACGAGTGTTCCGTTCTTCGTCATGACGCCCGCTCCTTCCCGTTCTTCCCCGCCGCCGCCCGGACGGGACAGGCGACCTTATGCCCCGGTTCCACCTCGACAAAGGCCGGCGTTTCCCGGGAACACGTCTCGACCGCGTAGGGACATCTCGGGTGGAAGGAGCACCCCGTCGGCAGGTTCGTTGGATCCGGCATCAGCCCCATGATGGTTTTGAGATCTTCCTGGTCTTCTCCGAGATCCGGGATGGAGTTGAAGAGGCCTTCGGTGTAGGGGTGCACGTGGCGTTCGAAGAGCGTTTTCGTATCCGCGTATTCGACGACGCGGCCGGCGTACATGATCGCCACCCGGTCGCAGATTTCCGCGACGATTCCGAGGTCGTGCGTGATCATGATCATCGAGGTGTTGTATTTACGCTTGAGTTCCTTCATAAGTTCCAGCACCTGCGCCTGGATCGTGACGTCGAGCGCCGTCGTCGGTTCGTCGGCGATGAGCAAGGCCGGGTCGCACGCAAGCGCGATGGCGATGACGACACGCTGTTTCATGCCGCCGCTGAACTGGTGCGGGTAGTCCTTCGCCCTCTCGGGCCGGATGCCGACGATATCGAGCATCTGGACCGCCTGTTCGAGCGCCTCCTTTTCGTTCACGTCGCGATGCAGTGCGATCATTTCCGCAATCTGTTTGTCGACCGTGATAACCGGATTGAGACTCGTCATGGGGTCCTGAAAAATCATTGCGATCTTGCCGCCGCGGATCGAGCGCATTTCCGCTTCGCTCTTGGCCAGAAGATCTTCCCCTTCAAAAAGCACTTTCCCGCCTTTGAAGGCGCCGGGAGGGCTTGGAATCAACTGCATGACGCCGAGTGCGGTGGTCGTCTTCCCGGCTCCCGTTTCTCCGACGAAGCCGAGCGTCTCTCCGTATCCGAGTTCAAGATACAGATGCTCCACGGCCCGGACGCGTCCCGCCTCCGTTTCGTAGTGGATCGTCAGATCCTGTATATCGAGCAGCAACTTTCGTTCGTTCATCTGTCCGACCTCGCTCCTATCGCTTCAGCTTCGGATCCAGCGCGTCCCGCAGGCCGTCGCCGACAAAATTGAGCGCCAGAATGGTGATCATGATCGCAAGTCCGGGGAAGAGCGTCATGTAGGGATAATCGCGAATGTAACTGCGGCCGCTCGATAGCATGGCTCCCCATTCGGGAATCGGAGGCTGGATTCCGAGGCCGATGAACGAGAGCCCGGCGGCGGTCAGAATGGCCGTCGCGACGCCCAGCGTCGCCTGGACGATGATCGGCGCGGTGCAGTTCGGAATGATGTGTTTGAAGATGATCCGCAGATCCGACGAACCGACGGCCTTCGCCGCTTCGACAAATTCCTGTCCGCGTATCGAGAGGACGGACCCGCGGACGATTCGCGCATAGTTCGGAATCGCGGAAATTCCCACCGCGATCATCAGGTTGAAGAGCCCGGGTCCGAGTGACGCGGCGATCGCGATCGCGAGCAGGATCGACGGGATAGAGAGCAGGACGTCCATGATGCGCATGATGACGTTGTCGATTTTGCCGCCGTAATACCCCGCCAGCGCCCCGAGGAATCCGCCGATGAACATCGATATTCCAACGGCGATGAAGCCGACCTGCAGGGATATCCGCGCTCCGTACACAATCCGGCTGAAGATGTCCCTCCCGAATTCGTCCGTCCCGAAGATGTACTTTGAGGAAGGCGATTCGAACGCATGCACGAGGTTTTGCTTTGAATACGTGAAGGGAGCGATGACATTCGCAAAAAGCGCCATGACGAACAGGACTATGATGAGGACAAGCCCGATAACGGCCATAGGGCTTCTCTTCATTCGATGCCAGACTTCCATAATGCCGCTCCGTCGCTTTTGTATCGTTTGGACGTTGTTATTCATCGAATTTCACCCCTGATCTAGCGATACTGCGCTTTGATGCGCGGGTCGACGAACGCATACAGAAGGTCGACGAGAAGGTTCACGACGCTGAAAGCCACCGCAACGTAGAGAACGCCGCCCTGCACAAGCGGGTAATCCCGCATCTTGATCGCTTCGACCATCAACCGTCCCACTCCCGGAATCGAAAAGATCGACTCTGTGAGAATGGCTCCTCCCAACAGGTGTCCGAATTGCAGTCCAACAATCGTGACGATCGGTATCAGTGCGTTTCCGAGGGCGTGGCGCCAGATGACCTTCCCTTCCGTCTGCCCCTTGGCCCGGGCCGTACGGATATAGTCTGACCGGATGACCTCGAGCATGCTCGATCGCGTCATGCGCGTCACGATCGCGATGACTTGCGCCGAGAGCGCGACCGACGGCAGCACCATCGCGGAAAAGGTGTCGAAACCTGAGGACGGGAACCAGCCGAGCCGCACGGAGAAGAGCAAAATCAGCAGCAGCCCCAGCCAGAAGACAGGCATTGACAGCCCGACCAGAGCGAAAAACATTGTGATGGAATCAAAGAGCGAATACTGTTTGATGGCGGATATGATTCCAAAGGGAATGCCGAGACAGATCGCAATAATGACGGAGAAAGCCGCTAGTTTGATGGTCGAGGGGAACGCCGAGAGGATTTCGTCGGAAACAGGGCGTTTCGTCACATAGGACCTTCCGATGTCGCCCTTGAAGGCTGCCTTGTAAACATAACGGGCAAACTGAACAATGAAAGGATCGTCGAGCCCTTCCTTGATCCGAAAATCCGTAACGGCTTCCTCTGTCGCCTGGTCTCCAAGCACCATGCGCGCAGGGTCGCCCGGCGTCAAATACAGGAGACTGAAGACAATGAAGGTAACTCCGATGAGAACCGGAATCAGCGAAAGGATCCTTCGAAAAATATACTTGAGCATCCGCTTCCACCCTTCCTCAAAAAATGCAGGAGCACAGAAAAAACCCATGCTCCTGCTCTCATACGTTTTACATGACTGCCGTATCGCAGAGATCCGCGACGGCCGCTGCTTCTATTCGAAAGAAACGTTCGTCAGGACGTGATATCCCCTCGGGCTGGGCTGGAAGCCTTTTATATTTTTCTGGGTTCCGCAGATCTGTTCGTCGTTGTGAAGATAGACCCACGGGGTCAGGGAATCGATCTTCTCCTGAAGGTCCTTGTAGAGCTTTTCACGTTCCGGGCCGTTCGGCAAAGCTTTTCCCTGTTCCATCATCTTGTCGACGTCCGGGTTCACGAAGTAGGAGAAGTTCGTGCTTCCGACCATCGAGGAATGGAAGACGCCGGAAACTGCAAACTCGGGATCCGGTACAGACGCAACCCAGCCGAGAATGAACATATCGTGCGTCTTCTGTTTCAAGCCGTCGAGATAGGCGCCCCATTCGAGCACCTTGATCTCCGCCTTGATACCGACTTCTTCGAGCTGGCTCTGGATGATCGTCGCCATATCGATGCGTTCCTTGCGTTCGTTCGTCCAGATCTGGACGTTCAGGGGCAGCTTCACTCCTGCTTCGGCAAGGAGCTTCTTCGCCGCTTCGACATCCTGGACATGCGGCTTCGCATCCTTGATGGCGTACAGAATATTCGGTGCGATCGGCGCGACCGGAGCCTTGCCGACTCCACGCCAGACAGCCTTCTGGATGCCGACCGTGTCGAGTGCGAGGCTGACTGCCTTGCGGACTTTCGGATTATCGAACGGAGCCTTCGAGCAGTTCAACCCCATGTAGGTCGTCGAGTTATCGACAACGCGCATCAGTGCAAGCTTCGGGTTCTCCTGGACTCTCTTGAGATCGTTCGTCGTGATCTGGTAGGCAATGTCAATCGCGCCGCTCTCGAGTTCGATCGTACGGTTCGTCGCCTCGGGAATCGCACGCATAACCAACGTCTTAAAGGCAGGCTTCTTTCCCCAGTATTCTTCGTTTCTCTCGAGGGTGATCCTGTCGCCCTTGGCCCAGCTCTTGAACTTGAAGGGACCGGTTCCTACGGGATTCATGCCGTAATTGTCGCCGGCTGCTTCGACGGCCTTCTTGTTGAGGATGCTGCCGCAGGTGTGCGTCAGAGCCATGAGGAACGGAGTGAAGGGGCGTTTCATCTTGAAGACGACCGTGTAATCGTCGATGACTTCGACCGTATTGATATCGTCGACATACTGACGGATCGAAGCGCCTGCAGGAGATTTCGCGCGCTCGAAGGTGTACTTGACATCGGCGGCCTTCATTTCTTCGCCGTTGTGGAATTTGACGCCTTTGCGAAGATTGAACTTGTAGGTCAGATTGTCGATGATCTCGTACTTCTCGGCGAGCTGAGGAACCGGCGCGCCGTCGGCGCCAAGAGAGAGGAGGTTATCATACACATGGAGGCACATGCCTGACGTGGCGACTTCGTTTGTCGCGATCGGGTCAAGAGTCTTCGCATCGTAGATATTCGCGACGATCAGGGTATCCTTCGCAAGGGCCGCTCCTGCACACATACCGGTAAAGACCGCAAATACAGCTGCCAACAGAGCCAATTTCGTGAAACGCTTCATCCTTCCATCCCCTTTTTCTTCATAGTATGCGCTGCAATTTCCTGGTTCCTTTCTCTGATGCAAACAGCATTCCGCTTACCCGGGTATAACGAGACCTTTGGATTTCGTCAGAGACTGGATCCAATTGCTGGTAAAGAATTATGCACGTTCCGCCCGTTCCAGTCAACACGGTTTGTGGATATACTATATTCTGCTGAATTGCTTTGAAACGCGCACCATCCATCCTACAAGCGAGGTGTTTCCTTTGCGTTGTCCCGTCATCGGCATTCCTTCGGGCATCCTCCTTTCCTCCGATCCTCTTTCCGCCGTGCCGGAGCGCTGCTCCGTCCCGAAGGATTACGTCGACGCGATCCGAAAGAGCGGCGCCCGCCCTCTCATCATACCCGCAGGAGAAGCCTTGGGGTTTTCGGAAGAACTCTTCGATGTCGTCGACGGCGTTCTCCTGCCCGGCGGCGCCGATGTGGATCCGTCCCTCTACGGAGAGGAGCCGCATCCCCGGCTTGAATACTGCTGCCCCGTCCTCGACGCCTTTCATATCGCCGCAGTCCGCGGCGCCGTCGCCCGGAATATGCCGGTCCTCGGGATATGCCGCGGCGAACAAATCCTCAACGTCGCTTTCGGAGGCACGCTCCACCAGGATCTCCCCTCCCTGCCGCTAAATCTGGTCTGTCACTCCCAGAAGGCGGACCGTCGGATCGCGACGCACACGATAACAGCGGACGAGGGATCCGTCATCGGGGGTCTTTTCGGAAAGCGTTTCCGGGGCAACAGCTTCCATCATCAGGCCGTCAACGTCCCGGGAGAGGGGCTCATCGTCACCGCCCACGCCCCGGACGGGATCGTCGAAGGCATCGAAATGCCGGGAAAGGACTTCGTCGTGGGCGTTCAGTGGCACCCGGAGATGATGCTCGCGGGCGGCGATGCGATGCTTCCGCTTTTCCGGAGCTTCGTTCAAAGGGCTGCCGACCGCAGAAAGTAATCGCGCGAACCGGGAACCGGATGTCTCGGACAGATGCGACGTGCGATTCCGGTTCGCGTTCTCCGCCGTATAATGGAACGAGTCGCGTGACCGCTCTCGCGACGAACGGAGGGATGCCCCACGATTACGAGAACGCTCATCGAACGGATCTTCTCGGCCGCCAGCATCGAGCGCTGGAACGACCATCCGCACCCTGCCTGCTTCTCCGAACTCGGGAAGCAGGCGCACAAGATGGTGATCGCGTATGTTCTCGCACGCAGGGAATCGGACCGCGGCCGCGGACCGATCGACTGGATCGCGCTCATCGAAGGCGGGATTTTCGAGTTTCTCCACAGGGTCGTTCTGACCGACATCAAACCGCCCGTCTTCCACAAGTTCATGGAAGACCCGGAACAGCGCCGAAAGCTCAACGCATGGGTCGCGGAACAGTTCCGTCCGGATCTCGAATCCCTGCCCGGCGACCTGTCCGGCCGTTTCGAGCGCTATCTTCTCTCGGAAACATCCTCCCGGGAACAGCGGATTCTTCGGGCGGCGCACTATCTCGCAACCAAATGGGAGTTCGACTTCGTCTACGAGTGGAGCCGGAAAATGTACCGCATCGAGGAGACCCGAAAGGAGATCTACAGCCAGGTCGAAGATCTCGCGGATATCCCCTCGGTCCAGGAAATGCTCACCGCGTGGGACGCCCCCGACGACCGGAAGGGCGTTCTCGGTTTCGTCTCGCTCGTGGGACAGCTCGGTTTCCAGAAGCGCTGGGCGCAGACGCCGCGCATTCCGCAGACCTCCGTTCTCGGACACCTGCTGTTCGTGGCGATTCTTTCGTACTTCGTCGCGCTCGAGACGGACGCGTGCCCGAAACGCGCGTATAACGACTTCTTCGGCGGGCTGTTTCACGACCTTCCGGAAGTTCTCACACGCGATATCATCTCTCCCGTGAAGAACTCCGTCGAAGGACTCGACGACCTCATCAGGCGGTACGAACGGCAGGCCATGGAGGAAAAGATATTTCCCCTGCTGCCCGATTCCTGGGCGCGGGAAATAGGCTATTTCACCGAAGACGAGTTCCGCAACAAAGTTTGGCCCGGAGAAGCGGAATTCCCGACCGTTGTCGATGGAACCGATATCGACGCTTCGTACAATTCGCCGGAATGGAACCCGATCGACGGACGAATCATCGAAGCGTGCGACAAGCTCTCGGCCTACATCGAAGCGTCGCTCTCCATCCGTCTCGGGATCTCGTCTTCCGCGCTCGTCGAAGGACGCGAGAAGATCTACCAGCGTTTCAACCGGTGCACGATCTCGGGCTTTCACATGGGAACGCTGTTCGACTATTTCCGCTGAACGTCGTCGAGATACCCCAGGCACGTCGCCGCGCATACGGCCGCGGCCACCGGGATCGACCTTTCGTCGGGATCGAACCGCGGCGAATGAAGCGGAGCGGCGCCGGCGGCCGAAGCCGTTCCGAGCAGGAAGTAGGATCCGGGGACTCTTTCGAGGAAACACGCGAAATCGTCGACGCCCATGCTCGGTTCCCGGATGACCTGTACGTTTTCGCCCCCGATCACGCCTGCCGCGCACGTCGCGACAAGCTCCGTCAAAGCGGCGTCGTTGACGAGGCACGGATAGCCGGGAACGTGCGTCATCGTGCATTCGGCGCCGAAGGCCGACGCGACGCCACACGCGATTTTCCCGACCTCCGAGAGAAGCCGCGCCCGCGTTGCGGACGAGAGAGTCCGCAGTATTCCCTTCATCGTCACGCAATCGGCGACGATGTTTCGCGCCGTTCCCCCGCAGATTTCCCCGACCGTGAGCACGGCGCTGTCGTTCGGGTCGGTCATGCGGCTGACGGCGTGTTGCAGCGAGCAGACGACATGCGCCGCCGCGAGAATCGCGTCGGTTCCCCGTTGCGGTTCCGCTCCGTGACACCCCTTCCCCGTGATCCGGAAATCGAGCATGTCCGAAGCCGCGCGAAAGCGTCCGGGAGCGACGCCGATCGTCCCGGCGGCAAGGTCCGGCGAACAGTGAAACGAAAAAACCGCCTCGACCCGGGGACTGTCGAGGGCGCCGTCGCGGATCATGGGAAGCGCGCCGCCGGAGGTCTCTTCGGCGGGCTGGAAAAGAAACACGACGCTCCCCCGGAATGCATCGCGCCGCCTCGCAAGCAGTCGCGCCGCGCCAAGCGCTCCCGCAACGTGGATGTCGTGCCCGCACGCATGCATGACGCCGGGAATCTTCGAGGCGAAGGAACATCCGGATTCCTCCCGGACCGGCAACGCGTCCATATCCGCACGAAGCCCGACCGTCCGGCCCGTTCCCGATCCGTGAAGAACGCCGATAACGCCGGTTTGCGCGCAACGCCGCGAGGGAATTCCGAGTGCGGACAGTTCGGCCTCTACGATCCCCGCCGTGTGCGGCAGATCGAAATCCAGCTCGGGATGTTCGTGTATCCTGCGGCGCAACCGCACCGTTTCTTGCGCGTCTTCGAGGGCCTCCGCTCGCAATTTGTCCCATCCCGCGCTCTGCGTGTCGTGAACCATCTCCTGCACCTCCGTAATTCTCCGCTCTTGACGCGCCGTTCCGGGACTCTATACTAGGAGCGTCATTTTCTGCTTCGCGAAAATGAACTTTCCCAGACCAACCAAACGGAGGAGATCACCATGTCTCAAAAAGTTCGCAATATCGTGATTATAGCCCTGGTTCTCGTCGCCGTGGCGGGTGTATTCGTTCTTCGCGGCCCCGCGGGAACGACCGAGAAGGAAAAGCCGGCCGTAGCGGCTGCGCTCCCCGTCGTCATGATCCTTCAATCGCAGAGTTGCCCCGCCTGCAAGCAGATGTCCATCGTCCTGAAGGAGTTTTCCGGGAAGTACGGCGCCCAGGTGCGGACGGAAGAGGTGGACATCATGCAGAACCCGGACCTCGCCCGGGAATTCAAGGTCCGCTACATTCCGATGCTCGTCTTCAAGGACGGACAGGGGAAGGTCCTCGGGACGCATGTGGGCTATCTGCCGCTCGACGCCTTCAAGAAGAAGCTCAAAGAGGTCGGCATCACCGTCAACGAGGGGTAGAGGATGTTCCACTCCCTGTTCGAGGCCATTTACGGCATTCTTCACAGCGCGACATGGCTCGCCCCGCTCGCGGCTTTCGCGTGGGGCATCCTGAGCATTCTCCTGAGTCCCTGCAACCTGATGACGATCCCGCTCGTCGTCGGATACATCGAGAACGACGAGGATCCGACGACGAAACGCGCCTTTTTCGCATCGCTCGCGTTTTCTTCGGGGATCTTCGTGAACCTCGCAGTCGTCGGAATGGTTCTGACGTCGAGCGGCATTCTCATGACCGATGTCGGAAAGGTGACGAACTACCTTGTCGCCGTCGTGTTCATCGCAATCGGCCTCCATCTCGCGGGCGTCATCCGTATTCCGTGGTTCTTCGGGAGAGGCCTGTCGGTCGGCGCCGCGGGCGGAATGAAGGGCGCGCTGCTGCTGGGGCTCTTCTCCGGACTCGCGCTCGGCCCGTGCAGCTTCGCGTACGTCGCGCCGCTGCTCGCGCTCACGATGAAGACCGCAGCGTCCAACCTCCCGCTCGCGCTTGCGCTCGTTCTTCTGTACGCTCTCGGACATTGCTCCGTCATCCTGGCCGCCGGGACATTCACGTCCGTCGTATCGCGGTATCTTCGCTGGGGAGAATCCGATCATCTGAACGTTGTGAACCGGATACTCGGGGGCGTCATCATTCTCATCGGGCTCTATTTCATTTATTCCGCTCCCCGGTAAGAACGATGGATTCGCTGCTGCACACGCTGAAAGCGCTTTCGGACAGAACCCGGCTCCGGATTCTGCTTCTGCTCCGCGGACGGGAACTCTGCGTCGGACAAATCATGGCCGCGCTCGAACTCAGCCCGTCGACCGTCTCGAAGCATGTGGCGGTGCTGAAAGCCGTCGGCCTCGTGAGCGACCGCAAGAGCGGAAAGTGGGTCTATTGTTCGCTTTCTTCGCCGGTCCCCGGTGAGGAGAAAGAAACACTGTTTTCGCTCATCGCCCGAGAGCTTTCGGATTCGCAGGAAATTCTCTCTGACCGCAAGCGCCTCGAGAAGGTTCTCGCCATCCCGCCGGAGACGCTGTGTGAGATCTTCCGGTCGCATCCCCGCATTCGCCCGATCGGTTCCACCCAATCCGTTCTTTCTGTATAATGTTGGAAAATTCGCATCCGAATCTCAGGGAGGGAACGCTATGAACGCTCTATACGTCATTCTCGGAATTCTCGTCGTCGTGGTTCTGTGGGGAATATCGATATACAACGGTCTCGTCCGTCTGTTCAACCTGAAAGACGAGGCGTGGAGCGGCATCGACGTTCAGCTCAAACGCCGCGTCGATCTGATCCCGAATCTTGTGGAAACGGTCAAGGGATACGCCTCGCATGAAAAGGAAGTCTTCCTGAAAGTGACCGAGGCCCGTTCCGCAGTCATGCATTCGACATCCGTACAGGACAGAGTCCAGTCGGAGAATGCGCTCACGCAATCGCTGCGATCACTCTTCGCCGTCGCGGAGAACTACCCGGAACTCAAGGCGAACGAGAACTTTCTCGACCTCCAGAAACAGCTCGCCGCCGTCGAGGACGATATCCAGATGTCTCGACGATACTATAACGGCGCCGCGCGCGAGTTCAACGTGGGCATCGAGAAGTTTCCGAACATCCTCGTCGCCCGAAACCTCGGCTACCAGAAGGCGCCGTACTTCGAAGCCGAAGAGCAGGATCGCGTCGTTCCCAAGGTCAGCTTCTGAGCTGACCGGATGGGGGCCATTTTCCGTGAGACGCACATTCACAGGGATCATTGCCGCACTCGCGGCAATGATCCCATTGTTTTTCGCAACCGTCGCTCCGGCGGAAGAACGCATTCTCGAGTACCGCTCCCGAGTCGCCATCGCGCAGGACTCCGTCATGACGGTTCGCGAGGATATTACGGTCACGGTCGAGCACCGGAATATCCTTCGCGGCATTTATCGCGACTATCCGACGGACTACAAGGATGCGGCGGGGCGAGCCGTCCGTGTGGGCTTCCGCGTCACGGAAGCCCTGCTCGACGGCGCATCCGTTCCATGGAAGACCGAGAAACACGGCAACGGGACGCGCGTCTACGTCGGCGATTCCGGATCCCGCGCGCCGAAAGGAAAACACACCTACTCCCTGACCTACGAGACGACGAAACAGCTGGGCTTTTTCGAGGATCACGACGAACTTTACTGGAACGTGACGGGCAACGGATGGGCCTTCCCGATCGACCGAGTCCGCTTCTCCCTCTCCCTGCCGGGAGACCCGGATACGAAGCGACTTGCGACGGACTTCTATACCGGATTCGCCGGAGAACGCGGAAAAGAGGCGCGCGTCACCTCCGAAGGAGACATCGTCACGACCGGAGTGCTTTCCCCGGGAGAGGGGCTGACGATTTTCGTCAGTTGGCCGAAAGGGATCGTCCGACAACCGTCGCCGGCCGATACTCCCGTCGAAACATTTTTCCGGGATCACGCCTTTTTCCTGTTCGCTACTGTCCTCGTCTGCATGTTCCTCTACTATCCGGCGATCTGGTGGTTCCGGGGACGCGATCCCGTCATGCCGCCGTTCATTCCCATCTTCAGGGCTCCCGAGGGAGTCGACCCGGGATTCATGCGCTATGTACGGGACATGTCCTTCGACTCGAATGCCCTGGCGGCATCGGTTCTCGATCTCGCTGTCAAGGGCGCGATCACGATAGAAGAGGTCGGTTTCGGGAACGAGCCCAACGGACGTGAAACCGCGCAACCGGGCGGCGGATTCACGAAGGGACTCGCTTCCGTTCTCTCCGTCTTCACCGGCCGAAAGTTCCGGCTTGTTCGCGGTTCAAAAGATGCCGGCGACACCCTGTCACCGGAAGAACAGTCCCTCCTCCGGTCCCTGCTCCCGACACACCGGAACAGTCTGATTCTGGAGCAGGAGAATCACGGAATCCTGGAGAGCGCCATTTCTTCCGTCAAAAAGAAATACGCTGCGAAAGGGAAGCCGCTCTTCGCGAAAAATATCGGTTTCTGGATCTCCGGGCTCTGCTTCCTTCCCGTGTCCATCGCCGCGCTCTTTCTCGGAGGCTACGAGGACCTGGCTCTCATGGCGTCCGTTTCGGCGGTGTCCGTATCCGTCCTCTTCGTCGCCGCAATAGTCCTCGGGCGAGCCATCCGGAACATGTGGTCACGGGGAACCGTCGGAGGGAAGGTCAAGGCCTTTATCGTCGCAGCCGTACTCGGACTGTCCGGTCTTTTGGCCATCGTCATCCCGATGGCGCTGTTCATGGAAGAGAACGCCCCCGTCATGTTGGGAATAACCGCGGCGATCGTCGGGGTCTTCGTCTTCAAAAAGCTGTTGACGATACGCTCGGAAGAGGGCGTGCGCGTCTTCGCGCAAACGGAGGGGCTCCGGATGTTCATTGAAACGTCCGAGCGGGAGCGACTCCAGATGCTCAATCCCCCCGAGGACACCCCCGAACTCTTTGAAACGCTCCTGCCCTATGCGCTGGCTCTGGGCGCGGCCCGGACCTGGGCGAATCGCTTTGCGGACGTTCTGGAGCGCGCCGGATACGCGCCTTCATGGTACTCCGGATCGATGCCTGCAGGCGCTTTCAATGCGGGGTTCGCATCCTCCTTTGCATCCGATTTTTCGGGATCCATCGCGTCGTCTTCGACGGCTCCGGGCTCTTCTTCGGGAAGCGGAGGGTCTTCCGGCGGTGGAGGCGGTGGTGGTGGAGGCGGCGGCTGGTAGACGGGACCTCGCAACGGGAGGAACGAGCCGTCGCCATCACACCGTGCATGATTCGTGACGAAAAAAAAGAAAGAACCCCTCAAAAGCCTGCGGTGCGAGGGGTTCTTTCATAGAAAAAACATGCTTTTCGTGTTTCTGTTGCTCTGGTACACATCTATGCCTGATTCAAAACAACGTGCTTTCTTCGTTCCGTTTCTGATGCGTGAATACAGATTTACACCTGATTTCTGCAGCTATTGCGATAATTTTCTACTTCCCGGGGCGCAACATCCGCCCCTCCCGTTACTGCCGCAAACGAAACTCAGATCTCCGAGTGGAGATTCGTACGGACCGGGCCAATGGTCCGTTTGGCACACCTATTGAGTTGTAATTCCATGAGGTTTGATCAGCCGCATTCGTTTCATTCCCGCAGATCCCCCCTCCAGTTCGGGCTTGTTGCCCGTTTTTACGGTTTGAATTATACACCTGTTCTGTGAATTCTGCAAGAAGCCCGGGAAATCACGGCGCATCGTTCCCGTCCGTCTCCGAACCAAAGTCCAGACGCCCCTGCAGAACCGAAGGGTCATGACAGGTCTCCCCAAGAAGACAGCGCATTGTCGAGGCGTTCCGGACGGCATAATCGCGAAAACAGTTGTTGAACATCACGAAAACCTGCTCCGTCTTCCCGGCCAGGTCCCGCACACTTTCGCTCCACCCGGAGAGTTCATTCGCATCGTACGCGTACCGGAATTTCTCGGACACAGGAACCGATGTCTTTTGCCACGCGGCCCGGTTTCGTCCGTGAAAACGAATGACCGCGCCCCATCGCGATGTGACATGGATCTGAGGCGGAACCGTCCATCGGAGCTGCGGTTCGTCCACGATGACGTACGCAAGATTCCCGTCACGCAACGTTCCGAGAAAACGGTCGGCGGCTCCGGGTTCAAGCCAGGAACGATGACGCACTTCAAACGCGGCGCGGAATGGCCGCGTCACCTCCGCAACCCTTCTTACGTAGCCCAATGCCTGTTCCGAGTACTTCATCCCAGGGGGAATCTGAAAAAGGAGGTAGCCCATCCGGCCGGCCTGATGCAGCGGTTCGAGAAGGCGCGTGAACATCTCCCACGCTTCCGCGCGGACGTCCTTCGGCACATCGTTGAGCGTCACACTATCCGATTCCGTTTCCAGGATTTTCGAACGGAATTTTTCCGGAATTGAGGCTCGGGGAACATCGTGGTACGTAAAGAGGCCCCAGACTTTCACGTTGAAAAGAAATCCGGGCGGGGTGCGGGCAATCCAGCGAAAGACGCGGGCCTGGTCCGGAAACGCGTAAAACGTGCTGTCAACCTCGACGGTCGAGAAAACGCCGGAATAATACCGCAGCAGGGCGGCGGGAGACCTGGCTTCCTTCGGATACCAGCCGCTCTGCAACAGCGTGCGATCCGCCCACGAACACGTTCCGACCCGTATGGCCGCCATGATTGGGTTCAGACCAGGGACGGAAGAATCCCCTCGAGAAAACGACTGACCGACTCGATCCATCGGCTGAAGGAAACCGCGGAAAAAAGGTTGGCGATCGTATCGTATTCGTCCCGCGCTCCGCCGAAGGCGTCGGAATCACACGCTTTTCCGTATGCATCCATGGGCATTTCGAGAACGATATCCCCCTCATGGCGATCGGTAAGGCCTTCCGGCGCCGCGACGACCGCAAACATCCCGCTTTCCGCGTTCTCGCAAAGCGTCACCTTATATTCGACGGAACCGATCGCTCCCGCGGGGAAGGGAATTCGCCGCCGCCGGGCGTACCCGCGTTCTTTGAGCGCGTCGTAGCCGTCACGAAGAAACGATGAGGAAACGCCGCCCAGAAGCGGCAGATGTCGCATGTAGACGACAACGCTACGTATCATCCGCTCGACTTGCGCCTGCTCCGTCGCAAGGGCGAAGTCCCTCCCGCTGATTTGTCCGTCCCGAACGAGGTCCCAAAGGGTCGAAGCCGTCTCCGACATGTCCTCGAAATTCACCGAAAAGCCGCACAGGAGCGCGCCCGAGGTCAGAAGAAGCGGACGGTACCACCGGTTGGGATTCGCTACGACCAGTCGGCGCGTCACGCCCGTCGCCTTCAGCTGGGCTGCTCCCTTTCCGTCCGTTATCGGGAGTTCGGGGGGAGTCGGCAAGGCGTCGCGTTCGTCTTCCGTCAGAGGAAAACAGGGACGGAAACACCCATTGTCTCTCGATTTCGTGAGATCGGCGATCCAGAGCGCCCCCCGCTTTGTTTCCGGCAGAAGCGACAACTCTCCGGGATCGAGAATGGCTTTCGGGGTATGGACGGTATCCGAGACGAGCATGGTCGTCCGCCACAGCAACGCTTTGAAGACGGGACGCGACGTGAACGCCTTCATGAGCGTGCGAACCGTCGGCGTCAGATCCGAAACCGGAAGGACGACGGTCTTTCGATCCTCGCCCTTCATCGTCAGTTTCCGGCTTTCCTTCTCGAGCCAGGAAACGGGGCTCATGCGCTTCGAGCCGCTGATCCGATTCTTTATCACCAGCCTCGGCAGCGCCTTGTTGCACCAGAGACCAAGCTCCAGAATATCGCAGACGTTCTCGGAGGCGACGGTGCTTCCCTTCGTGTCATCCACGGCTTTCCCTCCCGCTGACATTTTTTCCGGATTTTATTATACTCGCTCGAACGGATGAAACGCCTGCGCGTTCCGGAGAGTGTTTCTCCCGGAATACCCGCGCTTCTTCTCCAATTCTCCGGAGCTGCGCCTCTCGGGACGAAGAGCCGCGGAAATACGGCGCCGGGTTGAAAAAGAACACGGAATCGCGGCAAAGATTCATAAAACAGCTGTTGCATCCTGCGCACCGGAGAGATATGATGCATTGTCTTTGATTCTAGGAAACGGGGAGTTTGAGAAATCATGCAGGACACAAGCAGGATTCGCAATATCGCCATTATCGCGCACATCGATCACGGCAAGACGACGCTCATCGATTCGGTCTTCCGGTCGGCTCAGGTTTTCCGATCGAACGCACGCGTCGAAGAGCGGGTCATGGATAACAACGAGATCGAACGGGAGCGCGGCATCACCATTCGCGCCAAACACTGCACCGTTACGTGGGGCGACTACCATATCAACATTATCGATACGCCCGGACATGCAGACTTCTCCGGAGAAGTCGAGCGCGTTCTCGCGACGGTGGATTCGGTGCTGCTTCTTGTCGACGCAAACGAGGGACCGATGCCCCAGACCCGATACGTTCTGATGCACGCCCTTCGCATGGGACTGAAGCCGATCGTTTTCGTGAACAAAGTCGACCGGCCGACGGCCGATCCGGTCGGCGCCCTGGAAAAGACGTTCGATCTGTTCATCGAACTCGGAGCGACGGACGAACAGACCGATTTTCCCGTTCTGTACGGCTCCGGACTTGACGGATGGTCCGTCCGCGATCTGGAGAAGGACGACCGCAACAGCGGAATGAAGTCGCTCTTCGAAACGATCATCGAATACGTCCCGGCTCCGGATGTTTCCCTCGAAGCCCCCTTCCTGATGCAGGTCAGCACGATCGCATGGAGTGACTATACCGGACGCATCGGCTGCGGCAAGATTCTGAACGGCATGATTCACAAGGGAGAGACGTTTGTCCGGACATCCACCCAGTGGACCAACAAGGATCGTTCCCTGGGCGCTTTCGAGGTGACAGGCTCGGAAGAAGCGAAGGCGACCCAGATTTGGGTCACCCGGGGACTCGACCGGGTTGAGGTCGAAGAGGCGTTCGCGGGCGACATCATCTGGATTTCCGGTCCGAAAGATATCAGCATCGGGGACACATTTGCGGCGGCGGAGCAGGAGACCATTCTCGCGCCGCTTGACATCGAAGAACCCACGGTTTCGATGTTCTTCCTCGTCAATACCGGGCCCTTCGCGGGGCAGGAGGGGCAGGCGGCTACGCTCCGGCAGATCAAGGCGCGGCTGGAACGCGAAGCGCAGGCCAATGTCGCGCTGCGCGTCGAGGATCTCGGGCGCCCTGACGGAATCAAGGTTTCCGGCCGCGGGGAACTCCACCTGGCTATCCTCATCGAAGAGATGCGGCGGGAAGGGCTGGAATTTTGCGTTTCGAAACCCGAAGTCATCACCGAGGAGCGGAACGGCCAGACGTACGAACCCTTTGAACAGCTTATTCTCGACATCCCCGAAGACTGCCAGGGAATCATTTTCGAGAAGCTTTCCCGCAGGAAGGCCCGGATACGGACCATGACGAACCTTCAGACGGGATTGATACGGCTTGAATTCGAAATACCGACACGTGGTCTGATCGGCTACAGGGGGGATTTCCTGACGGATACGCGCGGACTGGGAATCATGTCTTCCTGCCTGACGGGCTACGCGCCCTGGGCGGGAGAGATTACCGGGCGGGGACGCGGCGCGATGGTGAGCATGGAAACCGGGGACGCCACGAGCTACCAGCTCGAGAATCTGCAGGAACGAGGGACGCTTTTCCTCTCTTCGACCGATCCCGTCTATAACGGGATGATTGTCGGAGAACACTGTCGTCCGGGCGACCTGCCATGCAACCCCACGAAAAAGAAGCACGTCACGAACCACCGCTCCTCCACCAAGGATATGGCGGTCAAGCTCGACGTGCCTCTGAAGATGACCCTTGAACGCGCGCTAGAGTGGATCGAGGACGACGAACTCGTCGAGGTGACTCCCAGATCGATTCGTCTGCGAAAGGCGATTCTCGACTATGAGGAACGCAGAAAGTCTTCCAGAAAAACGGCCTAGAGCCTAGACCGTCAATTCGTCGCGGAGCGGAATAACCAGGGAAACGATGGAGCCCTTCCCCGGGGTGCTGGCGATGGAGAGCTTGCCTCCAGCTATCCGGGCCCGCTCCTCCATGGTTCGCAGCCCGTAGGATTCTTTGGCTTCGGCTTCCCGTCGCGCCTTCTCCACATCGAACCCAAGGCCGTCATCCGATATTCTGGCCCGGAGAGCTTCCACCCCGACCGAAAGGACAAGGCGGATCTCCCGGGCCTTTCCGTTTTTGACGGCGTTCATGACCGCCTGGTGCAGAATCCGGAAAACATTCACGCGCAGAAGCTCCGAAAGCGTATTTTCCTTTCCCTCGACGGAAACGCGCAAAACGGTTCCGTTCATCTGTTCGACCTGCGACGCGAGACGCGTCAGCGCTCCATTGAAGCCGTCGCGAAGCCCGGAAGGATTCAGCCGGAAAAGGAAGGAACGGACGTCTCCCTCCGTTTCGCGAAGCTCTTCCTTGAGCTGGTCCAGCTCCTTGCAGAGATTGGGGTTGTTTGCGACGTCCGCATGCTCGCGCGCGAGATCCGTCACGAGACACGAAGCGGCGATACGCTGGGCCAGGCCATCGTGCAGATCCCTGGCGAGGGACAGGCTTTCCTGTTCCGCGATGCGCAGGGCGGCCGTCATCATCGCCTGTCCGGAGAGATCCCCCATGAACTGTTCGATGCTGGAACTCATCAGGTTCAATGCGAGACGGAAACGGTTCGCCATTTCCTCGCTCATGGCGATGAGCTTCTCAATCCGTCTTTCATCGCGCGCAAGATCGTCGCGGAGGCGGGAGAGCATCCGCTCGCGCTCCTCGAACGTTCCGCGGACCTTCATGAGATGCGCGGCCTTTTCGTACGCTTCCTTTTCCATCGCTTCGTTCCCGGTTCTCGTCGCATCGAGAAGCATCTGTCGCGATCTTCGGTACTCGTGTTCGGCCCGATCCACGGCCAGGATCACATCCTGAAGCTCCTGCTGGATCTCCTCGTGCCTCGAACGGACCTCGAAGAGGCGCGTCATCTCTTCTTCGCGCAGTTGACCGACGCTGTCTATGCTCGACTGGAGGGAAGAACTCACCTCCTGCTGTATTCGAAGAATCTTCTCCGTCACATCATCCATGGCCATATCGCTCTCCGCCCTCAACATTCCGCAATTTTCCGGCGCTTCCTCTGCTCTTTTTCCTCATACATCCGTTCGTCCGCAATCCGAAGGGCTTCCTGGACGGTCGCAGCCTCGTCGGGCATGACCGCGACGCCGAAATCCGCCTGCAGGGAAAGGCCCGCCATCTCCATCGGATGAATCTTTTCGAGCGAGCGACGCATGCGTTCGACAAAACCGGCCGCTTCCCCCGCTCGAGCCCCCGGAAGGATAACGAGAAACTCGTCGCCGCCGTAGCGTCCGACGATGTCCGATGTTCGGGCCGTCGCCCGCAGACATTCGGAAAAGCGTCGGATGACTGCGTCTCCGACAAGATGTCCCATACGATCGTTGACGCTCTTCAAATCCGCCATGTCGATCATGACGACGGCGGAATGTCCGCCTTTGCGTTCCACGAGCGCCTGTTGCTGCTCCAGAACGCCGAAGAGGTACCGGCGGTTCCACAGACGGGTCAGCTCATCCTCGAGAGCCATCCGCTCATTCCCCCGGATCAGCTCATGCAGGGCCATAAGCACGCCGAGATGCCCCGACAGAATAGTGAAAAAGTCGACGTCTCCCGTGGAAAAACGCCGGGACGATTCGACCGAAAGGACGCCGAAGCACCTGTCATTGAACCGGATCGGCGCGTCCAGTTGCGAAACGGCGTGAAACCGTGAATCCAGTCGCGAATACAGCGGATGTGATTCGACGTCATCGGAAACCGTAACCGTCGCGCTCCGCCCGCGAAGCGACACCAGACCTCCTCCGGCGGCGCGAAGCTGTTCCGTGAGCCGCCGGAGGCTCTCGTCATCATGGAGATTCGACGCGACGGCCGTAAGTGCGGAATCCTCGAAGAGAAAGGCCGTGATTTCCTCATATCCGAACGTTTTCGCAAGAAGAATCGTGAGCGATTTCAGGAACGATCGTTCGTCGTCGCGTTCCATGGAGATGCGTCGCATGATCTCGTGAAGCGCCTTGAGCCGGGACACTTCTTCGTTGAGATCGTGAAGGACATCCTTGCTCTCGAGCTCCAGCGCCAGATGCGCCACGATAATCGAAAGAAGCTCTTCGTCCTGGGAGGATATTCCGTTTTCCCTGTCGCTGTCCACCGCCAGAACTCCCCACATCGTCGTCTGGGACCGGATCGGGAGAATCAGTTCGGAACGAACGGCGGGATCGTGACAGACGAAATACGGATCCAGAGAGACATCGGCAAGGCGATAGGGAATTCCCGTCGCGATGACGCGCCCGGTCGTCCCCTTTCCGTCCCGGATGATCGAGCGGAGCGTCTCCTCAGGCAGTCTCACGCCGTTCGAGGCGCGCGTCTCAATGGCTCCGTCACGCGTCAGCCTGGCGTGGACATATATATTCCGGTACGGGAAACGCTCGGCCAACGTATTGACGAGACTCCGGAACATCTCCTCCGAATCGTGCGTTGTCGAAAGCGTCGCAACGACATTGAAAAGGTCGCGAAGACGCCGATTCAGCGTTTCGACTTCCCGCTTCTGCCGGCGCACGGCATCGAGAGACTCGTGAAGCGCCGTCTGTGTCTCCGAAAGCTCCCTGTTCGTTCTTTCCAGACTCTCGATATTTCGCACGAGAGCGTGCGCCGCCTCGATGTGCGAAAAGACCTCCCCGAGTATCGCCGCGAGAAAGCTCAAGGTTCGGACGTCCTCCTGCCCGAAACGCGCGAGCGTCGTCGATTCGACATTGAGCACCCCGAACCGGAATTCCTTCCAGATAATGGGAACGGATATCTCCGACCGGGCGTCGGGAATTCCCTCCACGTAGCCGGGGTCCGCAAGCACATTATCCACAACCTGGGGCGTCCCGGTCCGGTATGCCCTCCAGGAAACGCTGTTCCCCGCAGAAAACTCGCCCCCGGCGAGAGAAACATATCCCGTTGAAGAGACGTTGCGGAAGACTCTTCTTTCCGCATCGTATAACGCGACTGCGGGATACGCGTCGGGAAGGTATTCCCGGATGAGCTTTACCGCAGGGACAGAGGCTTCCTCGAACGTATCCGCCGCCCCGACCCGGTTGATATATTCGAGGAACGTCGCCATTTCCCGGACTGCGGCCTTCTTGAGGTATTCCATCACGATATAGAGGCAGAGGATCAGCGCGTACTGCGGGACGGCATATCGAACATCCACATCGGCCACGGCCAGGAGCGACGGAACAACGACTGACGCCGCCAGGAGGACGATCCCCATGGCGCGCTTCGAGAAATAGAACGCGGAGAGCGTAAAGACTCCAATCAGAATGGCCGGAAAAAAGAATGCGAAAAACATCGGCCCGCATTCGAGACCACAGCCGATCATGGTACAAACCACAAGCGCTGTCGCGCACCACCAGTCTCTCACCAGGCACACCTCCGAGGAGAGTTCCGGAATGCATTGTATCACTTGCTCTTCTTCGCCGCTTGTCGCATCCCGCGTATTCTTTACTCTTCGCCCCGGGTGTCCTACACTACTTTCCGTATATGCTGCTCCATGTCCGTACATCCCGCTAGGAGGATGATTCATGCTGTACGCACTCATGCTCGGTTGGGCTCTACTCTACGCAGATCGAACGTCCATGTACCCGCTGCTTTCCGTCATCGGCCCGCAGCTCGGGATATCGTCCACACTCGCGGGCTCCATAACGAGCGCATATTTTCTCATGTACGTTCTCATGCAGATTCCGAGCGGACTTGCAGGCGACCGGTGGGGACTCAAGCGCGTCCTGATCGTCATGTTCGGGATCGCGGGAATAGGCATAGCGGGCATAGGCCTTTTCGGAACGAGCTATCTCTCACTGCTTCTCCTCTCCGCATTGCACGGGCTCGGCGCGGGCGCCTACTATCCCGCATGCTACGGCACGATGCTTTCGGTCGTCCCTCCTGAAAAGCGCGGGTACAGCTCCGGACTGATCGGAATCGGCATGGCTTTCGGAATCCTCGGAGGAATGGCGGTCAGCGGTCCGGTGTTCGAATGGTCCGGTTCCTTTCGGGCGCCTTTCCTGATTCTCGGGATTCCCACGTTGCTGATGCTCTTCGTCTTCCGGAAATACATCCCCGAAACCAAAAGCGGCGCGCAGCCGTCGTTGTCCGAATACGCCCGTCTCCTGAAGGATCCGGACATATGGAAGATCAATCTGGCGACCTTCGCCTCCCTGTACGGCTTCTGGGTCGCGGTTACGTGGGGACCCACCTTCCTGAAAGCCGAACGTGGGTTCAGTCTGTCGCAGGCGGGACTCTACACGGGGCTTGTCGCACTCTCCGCCATCCCTGCAGGAATCGGATGGGGCCGCCTATCCGACCGCATCGGAAGAAAGAAGGTCGCCGTTATCGTCCTCCCCGCGAGCGCTTTCGCGCTGTATTTGATTACGCTTGTCACCTCGTCCCCCGCGATTATCGCGGCGTTCCTGCTCTTCGGCATGTTCGCGAATTCCGCGTTCGTCCCCACGATGGTCTCCTGGATCGGCGACATCGTCAGCACACGATACCCTCGTTCGATGGGAGCGGCCATCGGTTTTTTCAACGCCTTCGTCATGTCCTCCGCGATCGTCGCCCCGCTCGTTTCCGGATTGCTTCGCGATGTCACGTCGTCTTTGATCCCCGCGATCCATACCGGATGCGGTATTATGGCGCTCGGGACAATCCTGCTGATACTGACGCCGGGTGACAGAAAGGATGATAGGGCATGAATACGGTCAGCGTTTTCGGAGCCGGAAGCTGGGGAACGGCGCTCGCGGATCTCCTTGCGAGAAACGGCCATGACGTGGTGCTGTGGTGTCGCCGGTCGGAACAGGCGCATGCGATAACCGCCACCGGCATCAACCCCAGCTATCTCTCCTCCGCCAGGATCCATCCGGGAGTCGCCCCGTCGTCCGATATCCGGGATGCGGCCGAGCACTCGGATCGCTGGGTCCTGGCCGTTCCGACCCAAGCCGTTCGCGGACTGCTTTCGAATCTCGTTCCCGTTCGCGCGACGGCTGCAATCTGTAACGTCGCGAAGGGGTTCGAGATAGGCTCGATGCTTCGAATCAGCGAGATCGTCCGTCAGATTCTTCCGGATGCATCCTTTACGGTCCTCTCGGGACCCAGCTTCGCGGAGGAGGTCATTGCGGGGTTGCCCACGGCGGTCGTCGCAGCGTCGACGGATCCGGGAGCGGCAACTCGGTGGCAGCGTCGGTTTTCCACGCTTCACTTTCGGGTCTACTCGGGAAACGACGTGATCGGAGTCGAGGTCGGCGGAGCCGTGAAGAACGTCGTCGCCATAGCCGTCGGAGCCGCCCGCGGACTCCGCCTCGGGGACAACGCCGTCGCCGCCCTGATCACGCGCGGCCTCTCGGAGATCTCGAGGCTTGGCGCCGCAATGGGCGTTCAGCCCCAAACGCTCGCCGGCCTAGCGGGAATCGGCGATCTCATGCTGACATGCTACAGCTCGAAATCCCGCAACTTTCGTCTCGGGCTCGAGATTGGATCCGGCAAGTCCCTCGATGAAGCGCGGAACGCTGTCGGTCAGGTCGCCGAAGGAGCCTTCACCGTTCAGGCCGTCGTGTCCATGGCCGACCGCTATTCCGTCGAAATGCCCATTGCCCGCGCGGTCTGGGATATCCTCTACGGCGGGAAGAAGCTTTCCGACGTCATGATGGCGCTTTTGAACCGTGATCTCAAGCCGGAACACTCCGATCCGGGTTGCCCGCCGGAGTGTGGTGCGTTATAATTTGAAGGGTTCCATCTAAATAAGAAATTATTCAAACATCATAAGTTGGGAGGTGTGTATCATGGCGAAGGCGAAGGTTGATTCCAGTGCGTGCGTGGGTTGCGAGACCTGTGTCGGGAATTGCCCGGTTGAGGCGATCAGCATGGTCGACGGCAAGGCGAAGGTCGACGAAGGCACCTGCATTGAGTGCGGCAGCTGCGTATCCGTGTGTCCTGTGAGCGCAATCTCCCAGTAGTCTGTTACGTCCTGTTTTCCGGAGGGATTGTTTTTCAAGAGGGGGGCAGATGTTCCGCCTCCCCTCTTTTTTTGTTTTCCCGTGAGTGCAGGATCTCTCTGGCGACGATCTCCGAAGACGAACCGGTTCCGTGTGGAGAACGAATGTTTTCCGCTTCCGAGGCGCGAAAACGTCAATCTCATCATCAGGAAGGAATGTTTCGGAATCTTGGGACACATATCCAATGCGATCATTTCCGCCCGAAAACGGAACGGACTGTCGGCGACATGGTCCGGCTCGAAATAAACCGACCCGAAGGACGCCACGCCCCGGATCACCGCGAATCCGAAGGCCCTGTCCTCCGGCTGTTGTTCTCGCTGACAGTCGTCTGGTTTTTCGTTATGGCCGTCGTGGATCTCGTACTTGGGTTTCGACTGCTCGCAGTGCTGGACGGTTTTCTCGCAGGCGAGTTCCTTCTGATGCGCCAAAGAAGCGGGACCGTATCGGCGCCCCGGAGCAGGGCGATGCTGACACCCAATCTTTTTGTGCTCAATCTTCTCCCCTTCGCCTATTCGCTCTTCGACGCCCCGGCTTCGGTCCTTCTGGTTCGACATCTCGTCACGCTTCTCGGAACGGGAATCGCCACGGCGCTCCGGGGACGACGTCCGTTTCTCTTTTTCCTCTCCCTGAACGGCATCGGGTTTGCGGGAACGTTTCTTCTCATTCCCCGCCCTGAAGACGGCATCATTTACTTCGCCATTTCGTATTTCTTCACGCTGTCCAGCATGGTTTTCTTCTTCGAACTCCAGGAACGAAGCAGGAAGACGATCGAAACGCTCGCGACCGACAACCGGATCGTCCGGAATATGGCGAACCGGGATCCGCTGACCGGACTCGCGAACCGCCGCGTTTTCGAACAGGCTCTGGACGGGCTGGTCGAAGGAGGAGAGGAAGGCGCGCTTCTGCTGGTGGATGTTGACGACTTCAAACAGGTCAACGACTCTCTGGGTCATCAGGAAGGCGACCGGATTCTGCGCCTGATCGCAACCATCATGCAACGATGCGTGCGAAACAGCGATTTGTCGTCGCGAATCGGCGGCGACGAATTCGCGTTGCTGCTCCGGCGCTGCGACGCCCGAACGGCTCGCACAATCGCGGAGCGAATCTGTTCGGACGTCGCTCGCGCAACCGATGGCGTCAGCGTTTCCATCGGTCTGGCCATGTACGCGCCGCCGATGAAGCGCGAAACCTTCATGGCTGCCGTGGACCGGGAATTATACCGCGCAAAGCTGGCGGGAAAGGGAAGGGCCTTTATGACCCCTCCCCATTCAGTCACTCGGCAATAACCGCGAAAAAGCGGAGCGGTTCCACGCCCGTATTGACGAGCGAATGCTTCTGTCCCCTCATCGTGAGCATGACATCCCCCGGCTCGACCGCGTTCCGGCTTCCGTCATCGTCCTCGAAGACTCCCCTTCCGGAAAGGATGACGTAACACTCCTCGTCGTTCTCATGAGGATGGAGACCGACAGATGCCCCGACCTTCAGCTCCATCATTCCGGCCATGGTGAAACAGCTCCCCTTCGGGCCTTCCCCCTTGGGAACGGCATAACGGCAATGCAACTCTCCTTCGCCGCCCGCGGCATTTCGACGCACCGCTTCTTTCTGGTTCTGTACGCGAATCAGCATACAACCACACTCTCCCTTCCGTTTTTTCGTTTCTCCCGTCTGGGAGAAACTCCCCCGTGATGGTACAGTATCCGGAGTCCCGCCAAGGAGGAACGAACACGTGAATCCACTCATCCTGTTTCTCTTCATGTCGAACTTCGCAATTTACGCCTATTCGAACACCTACTTCTTTCTGGCCCCGTATCTTGAATCGCAGGGAATGTCGGCATCAGGCGCAGGGCTGGCCGTAAGCGTGTTTTACGCGGCGACGACGCTCGCCAGGCCCTTCGGCGGGTGGATCGTCGAGCGATCCGGCGTGCGTCGCACGATGATTCTGTCGTCGCTCGGCTGCGCCGCGTTGTCCATCGCCTTCGCGTTCCACGGAAAGGACCTGGTCCCCATCCTGGGCGTCCGGATCCTCATGGGATTGTTTTTCAGCGTGTTTGTCGTCGCCATGACGGCGTATCAGGCGCTTTCGGTTCCGGAGGAGCTTCGGGGCGCCTCGTTCGCCCTTGTCACCATCGGAAGCGTCTTTCCGCTCTTCACGGTCGTTCCGTTCTCCGACTTCCTGCTCCGGCACGGCGCATCGATCCTCTTTCTGGCGATGCCTCCGGTCGCAGCGCTTCTGTGCGTCCGTCTTTCAATCCGTCTCAAACCGGTTGTCCTCCCGACGGACAGCGAAGGCCGGCGCGAATGGGGAACGTACGGAGATCTTTTCCGCACAACGCCGGCTGTCCGGATGCTGCTTTCCTGTCTGCTGTTCGGCCTGTGCGACGCTTCAATCGTCTACATTTCGAGTTTCGCGATGGGAAAGGGACTCGTTCCCTCCGCGTTCATGATTCCCAACGCCATCGGCGCCACGCTGATCCGTTTTTTCGGACGCGATCTGTTCAACCGGTTGCCGCGCACGCTGCTCGCGGGACCATCCTTCGCGCTGATGGCCGTGTGTCTCGTCGTAACGTCCTACGCGACATCGAACACGGTTCTCGCCGTATGCGGCCTTGTCTACGGAATGGGCATGGGATACGCCTATCCCGCACATCTCTCGTTCACTGGAGACCTCGTCCCGATCCCGCTTCGCGCCAAGGCGGCGTCGCTGGTGTACTTTTCGATGGACTTCAGCTGGTTCCTGTTGCCCCTGTACATGGGCTTCGCCGGCGAATCCGCAGGAGTCGTTCACGCGTTCCGGTGGTTCGCGCTTTTTTGCGTCGCCGCATCGCTGTTCGTTACATGGATGTGGCGTCCGAAACGTCAAACACCATGAACGCAACGACGTTCTTCCTGGGAGAGAATATTCTCGCGAACATGCCGTCCCCCCACGGTTCCGGCTGAAGATGCAGGGTTCTCGCCCCGCCTCTTTGCGTCACATTCCGAAGCACTTCGGCCAACGCGGGATCGATGTCCTTTACCGAGCGTCCGATCATATCGGAAACACCCCGGGTCGCGAGATATTTCCCCCCACGTCCGTTCCATTCGGTAAACCGCACATCTCCTCCCCCTCCCTGCGTGTCTCCGGACACGGTGCAGAGAAAAAGCGGAAACCCGAATTCCTGGAAAATCGAGTGATACCGGTTCCGGTTCTCCGATACGGTTGCTTTCGTAATGCTCTGCTCGGCCATTCCGCGAAAGATTTCGACGAGAAAACGGAGAAAAGCGATCTCTTCCATATCCCACGATTTCTTCCTGTCGATACATTCGAGGACGAACGCGCCGAGGACCACGCCGCGCAAGACGACAGGCGCCGCGAGCAGTCCCCCGATCCTTCGTTCCCGGAGTCGCTCCATGGCGACGGAACTTCTGTCCCAGAGGGCGCGAAGATCCTCAATGACCAGAAAGCGATCCGTTGTAAGTCTGCTCCACATCCAGTTCTCCTGACGGAGGGCATGGGCGATCCCGTCATTTTCGACATCCGGGATCGTCCTTCGCGTCCATGTTGCAGGTTCACCGAACGGTCCGGCCTCAAGGGAAACGAAACGCGCCCGATCCGCTTCCGCGAAAAGCCCGAGGTGCTGAAGGGCTTCGCTGATGACCGGCTCCGGAAACGACGACGTCATCGCCGAGAGGGAAATCCGGGAAGAAAGTTTCTCGCGAAGGAGTTGTCGCCGGAGACGGTTTTCGTTTTTCTTCCGTTCCGAAATATCCTCGTAGATACAGAAAATGCCCGTGCGTCCCGAAGGGAGCGTTGCGGGGGCGTGGATCAAGGAGACGTCCATCTCCGCGCCATCGCTCCGTTTGCGCTTCGTGTCGACGCAGACGCGTTTCCCCTGAAGGACGAGCTGTTCGAGGGCGATCGCCTGAAGCCCGATCGTTCCGCCGGCGATCAGTTCACGAAGGAGCTTTCCCCGGACGTGCGATTTTGAGGGAAAATCGAAAAGATGCAGAAATGCCTCGTTGACGTCGAGAGCGATTCCGTCGGAATCGAGCAACGCGATGCCGACCGGCGCTTCGCGAAAAAAGGCGTCCTGTTTTCGCAGCGAATTCCCGGCAAAAACGGCTCCGAGTTCACAGGCGACGTGAACGCTTTCAAAAGGATGGATCAGGAACGAGGTCGCTCCGGATTGTGCGGCGCTTCGGGCCGCCGCGGCCCCCGCATCCTGGGGCAGAACGCAGCCGAAACCGAGAACGCAGGATCGCGCAAGCCTGAGGAGAGACTGCGCGTCTTCCGGAGATTCGCAAAAAGCGATATCGACAAGGGCATAGTCGGCGCGTCCCTCTTCAGCCGCCGCTTCAACGGAAGAAAACACTCCGGAAACCCGAAAGCCGCTTTCTTCGACAGATCGTTTCAGATCCCGTTCCAGAGAACATCCTGAATGCAGGACGAGCAGAATGGTCTCGTGCATGCGCTCATCCCCTTCCGCTACGAGGGCGCGCCGTTACGGACAACGGACGCCTTAATCGAGAAAATCCCTGAGTTTTCTGCTTCTGCTGGGGTGGCGGAGCTTTCTGAGCGCCTTCGCCTCAATCTGCCGGATACGCTCGCGCGTAACGCCGAATTTCTTTCCGACCTCTTCGAGCGTATAGGAACGGCCGTCTTCAAGGCCGAAACGGAAGTGAAGGACCTCGCGTTCGCGTTCGGAAAGGTTATCGAGCATTTCCTCGATCTGCTCGCGCAGCAGATGGCTTGCCGCGGATTCTTCCGGACTTGGGAGATCCCTGTCTTCGATGAAGTCTCCGAGCTGGCTGTCTTCTTCCTCGCCGATGGGGGTCTCGAGGGAAACGGGGAGCTGTGCGATTCGGCGAATTTCCTCGACCTTCCCGGGCTCGATGTCCATTTCCTTTGAAATTTCCTCGTCCGTCGGCTCGCGGCCCAATCGCTGCACGAGCTGGCGGGAGACGCGCACCATCTTGTTGATCGTCTCCACCATGTGCACCGGGACGCGAATCGTCCGCGCCTGATCCGCAATCGCGCGCGTGATCGCCTGCCGGATCCACCACGTGGCATAGGTGCTGAACTTGAATCCCTTCCGGTAGTCGAACTTTTCGACGGCGCGAATCAGTCCGAGGTTGCCTTCCTGGATCAGATCGAGGAAGAGCATGCCGCGTCCGATGTACTTTTTCGCGATGCTCACGACCAGACGCAGATTCGCGTCGATGATCTTCTGTTTTGCGACCGGATCGCCCGCTTCGACGCGTTTCGCGAGTTCGACTTCTTCCTCCGGCCCGAGAAGCGGAACCTTGCCGATCTCGCGAAGATACATGCGCACGGGATCCGTCAGGGGGATATCATCAAGCTTGCCCGGCTCTCCGTCAAGCGACGGCTGAATGAGGGCATCCTCATCCGCTCCCCGTGCGGCCCGGGCGTCCTTGGGCTCTTCGTCCGTCTCGGCCTCGCTCTCCGGCTCGCTTTCGGCCTCGTCTTCCTGCACCTTGAGACCGTGATCCAGAAGAGCGGTATAGACGCTGTCCAGCAGGTCGGCATTCCACATATCGTCATGAAACGCCTTTTCTATGTCCTCCTGCGTGACGCTGCCCTTTCCCCTGCCCTGTGCTTCGCGGATCAGCTCATGGATTTTTCCCTGATTCTCCGGAGACATATCGCTCGTCATGCCGTCTTTCAGGATGCTGCCCTCCACCGGTTTCGTTTCTTTCATTTCGATGCGGTCCCTCCTGCCGACGGTGCGGCGCGTTCAAGTGTGAATTTTTATTATACCTTCAAAAAGCATTTCCGCGAAATGAAGGACCTACCGTTCTATCCGGATTTCCGGAAATCTGGGGAAACGTATCTCGGGAGACGGACCTACCGACTTTCGGGTTTCCTCGTTTTCCATTTCGTGGAGCAGCCGGCTGATCTGCAGTTCCTGAAGATTGTCCGTTTCGAAGGGGATGAAAAAACGGACATAGCCGAAATGCTCCGCGTAGAAGGGAATCTCTTTCTGGCACGGCCCGGCTTCCAGCGACCGGGAAAACGAAACCAGAAAGGATTCCTCGTCGAAAAACGGATCAGGACTGACAAGAACGATGGCCTTGAACTCTTCGCGGGGCATATCCCGATCCCAGACGCGACAACTCGAAACCCCCGCGGACAGATTCGCGTACGCGCCGAGAGCTCCTTCGACAATCCGTTCCATTCCCGCGGAGTATCCGAAGACCATCGTGAATCCGAGATCCAGCCGCGTATCGCTGCCCGGGAAGAGCATGCTGTCTCGCAGAAGGCTCCCCACGTTTCCGCTCCTGAGGCTGCTCATGCAGAAAAACTCGCTTCCCAGCGAGAGCGCACAGGAAGCGACCGTCTCGAGGTCCGCGCTGAACAGGGAATTGATCGACACGGGACAGAAATCGACCCCCAACGGGAACCAGGACGCAACCTCCATATCCACGTGCGAATCCCAGTACGGAAGGGACAGAAAAATTCCTCCTAGGCGCTCCTCGGGTGTTCCCGGAGGAGACGGCATACATGCGTGACGAGCTCGTTGATTTCCGGCTTTGTGATCTGAGCTTCCGCGCCGACGCTCGCAGCCTTGATCTTGATGTCATGCGCCATGATCGAGGAAAAAACGACGATGGGAATCGATCGCATCTTCGTGTTTTCCTTGACCCGACGGGTAAGCGCAAGACCGTCGAGACGCGGCATCTCGACATCCGTCACGAGAAGGGCGTAATCGTCGGGGGTCGCGTCGAGATGATCCCATGCGTCTTTCCCGTCCCCCACCAGAACGACGTTATGGAACCCTCCCTGCGAGAGGACGTCCTGCAGCTGCCTGCGGATCAGGGGGGAATCCTCCGCCACGAGGATCTTGTATGAATCCAGATTTCCCAGATCCGCCGTCATTTCCCTGGCTTTTTCGGGATCCAGCGCATACCGTTCGGACAGGGAGGGATTGATGGACTGCACGATGGCCTCGTAGTCGAGAAGCAGAACGTTCCGGTGATCTCTCTTGATAACGTACAACACGAACTGGCCGAGGAACGTGCCCGTCAGGGAGGAATCGAGTTCCTCGGAATTGATCCTGTAAATCCGCTCCACGGAATCCACGACGAACCCCAGTTTGATCTCGTTGAATTCCGCGATGATGATCTTGCTCGATTCGAGCGGAACTTTCGAGACGATGCCCAGATGCTTCCTGAGATCCATCAGCGGGAGCACTTCTCCGCGAACGGACGTGATTCCGATCATGGATGTCGGAGCGTCCGGAATGGAACGGCTCCCCGTCCACCGGAGAATCTCACGGGTCTTGTCCACATTTATCGCAAAGGTCTGCTCTCCGAGAAAGAAAACCACAACCTGCCATTCGTTCGTTCCGACCTCAGTTGTGACCTTTTTCACTTCTTCCATGGCCCGGGCCCCCCCTCAAAGTACTTCCGCAACAGTTCATCACACTATAGCTCATGAACAATCCGGCAACAAGAGCGGAAGTTCCCCACGTCGCTCCCGCACATCCGAATGTCGGAACACCTGGGAAGGTGTCACTGGGTCAACCGCTACAGGCGGCTCATCGGCAGCACGGCCTCAAGAAGGTGCGTGTGGGCGCCCGGCGAATCATGGATCGCGTCGGCGAACGCGGACGCCGTCCTGCGGGCGAGACGCAGATACTCCCCGTCCTTTGTGCTCTCGTACGCTTTCATGAGGGTCTGGACCATGGCGGCGTTTCCCGACGGGATGTCGCCGTCATGGGCGTCGCGGATCGGCAGGAAGAGGCGTGCGTCCGTTCTCACGCTCATTTCAAAGCCTCCGTTTTTTTCGTCCCAGAAACGGCGGACCGCATTCGTCACGAAGGCAAGCCCATCCTTCCGCCAGCGGGCGTCTTTCGTCGCTTCGTACAACTCGAGAAATCCGCGGGCGAGAAACGCGTAGTCGGGCAACATTCCGGAAACGGCGGTTTCTCCGCCGATATATCGATGTCGCAGTTCTCCCTTTCCGTCCCACAGCGTTTTGTGAATGAAATTCGCCGCGTGAACCGCGCCGTCGATGTACTCCTTGCGTCCGCAGAGCCGGCCGGCGCGGGCAAGCGCGGCGATCGCAAGACCGTTCCAGTCGGTCAGGATCTTTTCGTCCCTGAAGGGACGACGTTTCGTGTCCCGTTTCGCAAGCAGCGCCTTCACGCAGGCGGAAAGCCGCTCTTCGATCCCCACGGGCGAAAGACGCATCAGCGCGGCGAGTTCTTCGGAGGTTTTCGAACGGCGAAGAACATTTTTCCCGAGGGTGTCCATACTCCCGTGTTTCCCCAGGTTTCCCTCGTGAAGCACGGAATACGCGGTTTTGAAAAGGGCCGCGTCCTCTTCGGACAGAACCTCGCGGATCGCCGAGTCCGACCAGAGGTAATATCCTCCTTCCATTCCTTCGGCGTCGGCATCGAGCGCCGCGGCGAAGGCTCCTTCGTGCGAGCGCATTTCGCGATACAGGAACGAAACGATGTCCCGGCAGAACGCTTCAAAAAACGGATCGTTGAAAACCTCGAACGCATCGGCTCCGGCATGGAGAAGAAGCGCCTGATCATACAGCATCTTCTCGAAATGCGGAACTCCCCATCGTTCGTCGACCGAATACCGGAAGAATCCGCCGCCCAGATGGTCGTGAACGCCCCCGTCCCACATGCGCCGCATGGTTATGGCGACCATATTCAGCGCGTCCTGCTCCCGGAACTCCTGCCCATAGCGTAGAAGGAAGGAGAGACGATGGGGCGCGGGAAATTTCGGCGCTCCATAAAAACCGCCCCATGCCGGATCGAACGCCTTCTTCAGCGCTCCGTACGCGCGGGTCATTTCCGTCTTCCCTGGGCAGCTTCCGCCGGTCGGCACGGCCCCCTTGCGAAGCGCTTCAATGATGGAATCCGCGGACTGTTCGATCGCGTCGCGCTTCGTCGCCCACAACCAGCGCACCCGCGGAATCATGTCAACGAGCCCGGGCTGGGCCTGGGAACCCCTTTTCGGAAGATATGTCGCCGCAAAAAACGGCTTCCCCTCGGGCGTCAGGAAGACGTTGAGGGGCCATCCGCCGCCCTTGTTGAGGACCTGACAGGCCGCCATGTACGTCGCGTCGATGTCGGGGCGCTCTTCCCGGTCGACTTTCACCGGAACGAACGCAGCGTTCAGCAGCGCGGCCACCTCCTCGTCCCGGAAACTTTCGTGTTCCATCACATGACACCAGTGGCACGTAGAGTAGCCGCAGGAGAGAAAGACGGGTTTGTCTTCCCGTTTGGCTTTCTCGAACGCTTCATCCCCCCACGGAAGCCACGCCACAGGATTATTCGCGTGCTGTTGCAGATAGGGGCTCTTCTCTTTCGCAAGACCGTTCGGCGCCATAAAGGACTCTTCCTTTCCCTATCCCCGTGCAGGGACGAACGTGCAACCGGACGGATTTCCCGTTTCCGCAAGCGCGGGAAGATCGACAACCGAGGGAATCGCGCGCCACGCCCCCGCTTCAAGGAGGTCCGCCGCCTTGAAATTCCCCGACTCGACCCCGATGCCCCAGACACCGGCAGCGACAGCCGCTCGCATATCATCCGCGGTGTCGCCGACGTACCAGGTTTCCGCGCCGCGGACGCCAAGCCGTTCCATGCTCTCGATCACCACATCGGGATTCGGTTTCGGGAGCGCGACATCCTGCAGTCCGACAACCGAATCGAAATACTGTGCGATGTCCGTAGCCTCCAGTGCGGGCAGGACGTTTCGCCTGTTCGACGCGACTCCGAGTCTCATCCCGAGTCCGCGAAGCGATTCAAGCACCTCTCTGGCCCCCGGAAAGAGCCGGAGTCCTTTATATTCCATCGGGACGAATTTTTCCCTGTACTCATCGAGCCAGGATTCGTCGAACGCTCCCCACAGCGCCATCCACGATTCCGCAATCGGGAGACCGATGACCCGGAGGATCTCCTCTCTCGTGACGCTCCGGAGCCCGCGGCTTTGCGCGATCATGTTCACGGCGTCGGTAATCGAGTAACTGCTGTCGGCCAGCGTCATATCAAAATCGAAAAGCACACACTTCAAAACACGTCACCATCCCGGTCCAAATATAGAAGCATCCTACCCGATAACACGGAGAAACGCAAAGACGCGGGAGGCGTGAAGCGACGGCGCCCCCCTGTATTCCGGCCCGGGCTCCATTGCGCGCAACCTGGAGGAGTATAATTGTCCCAGGTCAACACAAGGAGGGTCAATCGATGCTTGGAGCGATCTCGGGCGATATCATCGGTTCGGCGTACGACTGGCACCCGGTGAAACGTACATCCTTCTCCCTCTTCGTACCGGAATCCACGTTCACGGATGATACGGTGCTCACCGTTGCGGTGGCGGACAGCATTCTTCACGGCGCACCGTACGCGGTGTCGTTCCGGAACTGGGGAACCCGCTATCCGGACGTCGGATATGGAGGCCGCTTTCAGGAGTGGCTCGCCTCCCCCGCACCGGAGCCGTACGGCAGCTTCGGAAACGGAAGCGCGATGCGCGTCAGTCCCGTCGCATACGCGTTCGATTCGCTCGACGCAGTGATCGAAGAGGCGACGCGTACTGCGGAGCCGACGCACAATCACCCGGAAGGCGTCAAGGGAGCGCAGGCGATCGCCGCCGCCATATTCCTCGCGCGCGACGGACGCAGCAAGGACATCATACGGACGTATATCGAAACAACGTTCGATTACGACCTCAGGCTCTCCCTCGCCCAGATCCGTGAGGACTATGAGCTGGACGAAACGTGCCAGGGAAGCGTTCCGGAAGCTATCACCGCTTTTCTTGAGTCCGGCTCCTTCGAGGAATCCGTACGGAATGCGGTGTCGCTCGGAGGTGACGCGGACACGCAGGCCTGCATCGCCGGAGCGATCGCCGAAGCGTTCTATGGTTCCGTTCCCGACAAGATCGAAACAAAGGTTCGACAGATCCTTCCGGCTGAGATGACCGCCATCCTTGACAAGTTCTACGCGAAATACGTCCATCTGCGCCCGCGGATGTAACGTACGGGCTGCATTTCACGACGGGTGATGCTCCGTACCATTTGACGATTCCTTCCCCTTGAAATAAACTAAAGTCCACAGACAGAGCCATCACGTTTCAGGGGGAGTGACGTTGTATGGAAGGCGCCAGGCTGGAAGAGCTGCTTCGTTCCAAGATGGATGCGCTGCCCACAAAGGCGCGGAGGGTTGTGGAGTATCTCCTGGCGAATACAAGGGAAGCCGCCTTTCTGTCCATCGGCGACGTCGCCGAGAAGCTGGACGTGTCGAAAGCGCAACTCGTCCGTGTCTCCCGCGTCCTCGGGTTTTCCGGATATTCGGATCTCAAGGGATCTTTGAAAGACGCCGTCCTCGAACAGGTCAATCCTTCCGCGACGCTCTCCAGATCCATCACGAGCTTTTCCAATCTTCCGGTGGAAATCCACCGGCTGGAACACGCGAATCTCGACGATACGTGGAACCAGCTCCGGGCGGAATCAATCGGCGAGTTTTGCTCCATCCTCCGGAAATCCGGGACGATTTACTGCGTGGGATGGGGAATATCGTCGCTTGTCGCCGAGTTTCTTTATACGCGTCTCCTCGAAATGGGGCTTAAGGGCGTTCTGATCAAGCGCGGGTCCATGGCGCTGATCGAGCAGGCGCGCGCCGTTACGGCGACGGACGCTGTCGTCGTCTGCGAGCTTCCGAGTTACGTCATCGAGGTCACCGAATCGATGAAACGCGCATCTGAGATCGGCGCAACGGTCGTCACGCTGACGGACAGCCCCGCCGCTCCCGTCTGCAAGTTTGCGAATCTCTCCTTTTACGTGAGCGATGCGAGCCCGACGTTCGGGAGCAGCCTGATCGGTCCGTTCTTCCTCATTCACGTGCTCACCTCTGCGCTTGCGGTCAATCTCGGCGACAAGGCGAAAGACGCGCTCAAGGACCAGGAAAAGGGACTCCACGACGAACGGATCTACTACCCCACCTTCGGACTGCGTTATTGACGCGACGGAACCGGACCCCGCGCCATACGAAAAGAGCGGGATTCCTGCGAGGGAATCCCGCTCTTGTTATTCCGGCGTTATTCCTCCCGCGCTTCCGGAGCTTCGTGCAACGCGATCGCGATCGAGAGCTCCCCGAGCTGCTTTTCCGCAACGTCCGACGGCGCTCCGGACATAAGACACTGCGCCCGCTGCGTCTTCGGGAAGGCCATGACCTCGCGTATTGAGGATGCGCCGCAGAGAAGCATTGCGAGACGATCCATGCCGAACGCCAGTCCGCCGTGCGGAGGGGTCCCGAAGGAAAGCGCGTCGAGCAGGAACCCGAAACGATTGCGGGCCTCTTCCTTCGTGAAGGCGAGGCAGGAAAACACCTTCTCCTGAACTGCGGGATCGTGGATCCGGATGGAGCCGCCGCCGACTTCGCTTCCGTTCAGCACGCAGTCGTAGGCTCTCGAACGCACCTCGCCGGGATTCGTATCCATAAGCGGGATATCTTCGGCCAAGGGCGCCGTAAACGGGTGATGGACGGCCGTCCAGCGGTGCTCCTCCTCATCCCACTCGAACAGCGGGAATTGCACGACCCACAAGAATTCCCACGTCCCTTTGGAAACGAGGTCGTGCTCGCGCGCAAGTTCGAGGCGAAGGGTTCCGAGGATATCGGATATCTTCTTGCGACTCTTTTCTCCGACGACAAACAGCGCATCGCCCTCCCCGACGCCCGCGATACGGCGCAATGCCTCCTGACTCTCTTCGGACAGAAACTTGACGAGCGGCCCCTTGAGGACGCCGTCTTTGATCTGAAACGCGGCGCATCCCGAGCCGCCAAGCTTCTTGACGCGCTCTTCAATGTCGGAAAGCCCTTTCCTCGACAGCGACGCGCCGCCCGGAAGCGGCACCCCGCGCACATAGCCGCCGTTCGCGAGAATCTCCTTGAACGGAGCAAAACCGGCATCCGCGAAAACGGATGACAGGTCGGCGATGGCGAACGGAATGCGTAAATCCGGCTTGTCGCTTCCGTACCGGTCCATGGCGTCCCAATAGGACATGCGCCGGAAGGGCGTCGGAATGTCCACGTCGAGAATGGTCTTGAAAAGCTCCTTCATGTACCCCTCGATCAGGGAATAGATGGTTTCTTCAGTGAGAAAACTCAGTTCCATGTCGATCTGCGTGAATTCGGGCTGACGGTCCGCGCGAAGGTCTTCGTCCCGGAAGCACTTGACGATCTGATAATACCGGTCGAAGCCGCTGATCATGAGAATCTGCTTGAAGATCTGCGGCGACTGGGGTAACGCGAAGAAATTTCCGGGGCTCACGCGGCTCGGAACGAGATAGTCCCGGGCCCCTTCGGGCGTGGATTTTGTCAGCATCGGCGTCTCTATGTCGATAAAGCCGTTGCGCGAAAGGTAGTCGCGTGTGAACATCGCGATTCGGTTACGTATGCGGAGGTTCCGCTGCATTTTTTCGCGCCGCAGATCGAGGTAGCGATGCTTCAGCCGCAGATTTTCGTCAACCCGGTCCGTCGCATCGCCGATTTCAAACGGAAGGGGAGCTGAAGGAGAGAGACGAAGAATCTCCTCCGCCGTCACTTCAAAGTCGCCCGTCGTCATGGCCGCGTTGCAGGTCCCTTGCGGTCTTTCGCCGACGGAACCGGCGACGGCGATGACGAACTCGCTTCTCAGATCGCCTGCAAGAGCATGCGCATCGGGATGCCGCTCCGGATTGAAGACAACCTGAACGCACCCGGTGTGATCCCAGAGATCGATGAATATGATGCCGCCGAGGTCACGGCGTTTCCGGACCCACCCGTTGAGGACGATTTTCTTTCCAAGATGTTCCTTTCCCACAGTCCCGCAATAGTCGGTCCGCTGCCACGTTCCATCAAAAAACGTACTCCGTCCGCTCATCATCTGTTCTCCTTCAGTTCGATTCACAGAGCTTGCGAATCTTCCCGGCAAGGTCGTGACGCAAGACTTCCACCTGTTCACCGCTTTCAAGATCTTTCAGTGATACGGTCCCCTTCTCCATCTCCGATTCTCCGATGATGGCGGCGAATCTCGCCCCAAGGGTGGATGCGGCCTTGAACTGAGCTTTAACGCTTCTCCCGAGATAGTCCATTTCTACGGCCAAACCGGAACGCCGCAGGGACGCGGTAAGGATCTGCGCTTCCGTCCGGACCGCCGGCGTCTGGGCGATCATGTACACCAGAGGGGCGGGACGCTTCCCGAACGAACATCCCTGCTCTTCCATGACGAGAATGATCCGGTCGAGCCCGGTCGCGAAGCCCACGCTCGGGAGGGCGGGCCCCCCGACAGCCTCGGAGAGGTTGTCGTACCGTCCTCCGCCGCATACGGCGTTCTGCGCGCCGAGCTGTCCCGAAAGAACCTCATAGGCCGTCTTGGTGTAGTAGTCAAGCCCGCGAACCAGTCGCTTGTCCACGTGAAAGGTTGCGCCGAGGCGTGTCATTCCGTCGGTGACGGACGTGAAATGCGTCCGGCAATCCTCGCACAGGCTGTCATAGATGCCCGGAGCGTCTTCGGTGACGGCGCGACACTGCGGATTCTTGCAGTCGAGGATCCGCAGCGGATTCCGCGAATAACGCGAAACGCAGGACTCGCAGAGCGTATCGAGATGCGCTCCGAAATACGCCATCAGACGCCCCTTGTAGACGGGACGACATTTGGGACAACCGACCGAGTTCACCATCACTTCGAGGTTCGTCAGGCCAAGGCGACGGAAGAGTTCAAGGGAAAGCTCGATGATTTCGACATCCACCATGGGATTCGAAGAGCCGAGCGCCTCGAAGTCTAACTGCCAGAACTGCCGGTATCGCCCTTTCTGCGGACGTTCGTACCGGAACATCGGGCCGGCGCACCAGAGCTTCACAGGCTGCCCCGCCTCCGCCATATCGTGCTCGATGTAGCTCCGAACCATGGAGGCAGTCGCTTCCGGACGCAGCGTCAGACTTCGGTCCCCTCTGTCGGTGAATGTGTACATTTCCTTTTCGACGACATCCGTCGTTTCTCCGATTCCACGTGAGAAAAGTTCGGTATGCTCGAAAATCGGAAGATGAACTTCCGCATACCCGAAGTCCCCCGCGACGGCGTGCGCATGATTCAAAACGTATGCCCATTTCCATGATTCGTCGGGGAGAATATCGCGGACACCGCGTGGAGCCTTGATTTCCGTCATACCGTGAACCTCCTGTCACCGTCCGTGCGGACGGAAAATACAATATGCAGGTAAGTATATACCACGCGCGGCAAAGAAAAAAGCGCGGCCCTCTGGGGTCGCGCTCCCGAACACAAACGGATGCGGGAAGAAGAAAAACGTCGTCCCGCGCTATCGTGATTCGAGCTGGAACTTTATCGCTGTCCGTTCCTCGTCGTCAATGGATATCTTCGCAAAGGCGGGGATGCACACGAGATCAATGCCGTTCGGCGCAACGTACCCCCTGGCGATGGCGATGGACTTCACCGTCTGATTGACGGCGCCGGCGCCGACCGCCTGGACCTCCACCGCGCCTTTTTCCCGCAATACCGCGGCAATCGCTCCCGCGACCGACTTTGGCTGCGATTTAGCAGAGACCTTAAGTACCTCCATGCCAAGACCTCCTTTGTCTATCGATAGGTCAACGAAAGCAATGAAGCCCGGACGCTGTACGGAAAGTCAGGAAACAGTATACCCATATTGTCAGGTTTTTGGCAAGTATGTGCTATTTTTGTTTTTCCAGATCTGCCGGACGATTCAAAATACCGTTCCGGAAGAGCATCCATGCGGCGACCGTTCCGGCGACTCCCAGCCCCTTGAGCCACGGATTCGGGGTAAAGCACAGGAGTCCGACGAGAAAGAAAACGCCTCTTTGCCACATCGGAAGAGGGGCGCGGATATATCCCATCATGGAATACGCGAACGCGAAAATCGCCGCCAGGCTTCCGGCTATCGCCGCAAGATTGCCCAAGAGGGACGCATTGAGGAGGATTCCGCTGTCGTAACAGAACGCGAAGGGCACGATGAACGCGAGGAACCCCAGCTTCATCGCCATGAAGCCGGTCTTGTTGGGGTCCGAACCGGCGATCGAGCTTGCGGCATACGCGGCCAGCGCGACCGGAGGCGTGATGTTCGAGACAATGGCGAAATAGAAGACGAACATGTGCGCGGCAAGCGCCGAAAACCCGAGCTTGACGAGCACCGGAACGCCAAGAGCCGCCGCGAGGATGTACGCTCCCGTCGTGGGAAGTCCCATGCCGAGAATCAACGATACGAGCATGATCAGACACAACGCAAGGAACGGAATATCCCGAGCGAACGAAAAAACGAACCCCACGAATTTGAATCCGAAGCCCGTCAGGCTCACCGCGCCGACAACGATTCCGGCGCACGCGCATGCGATGCAGACGATCGGGATATTCTTCGCACCGAGATGGATGGCGTCGATGATTTCCTTCGGCCCCATCCTGTGCCCCGGATGGACCAGCGATACGATCCAGGCGAGGAATATTCCGATGACGGCCGCATACATCGGCGTATAGCCGCTGAGAAGAAGATATACGAGGCCGAAGACAGGCAGAAGAAGATACGCCCGTCTGAGGACCGTACGCTTGTCGGGAAGCTCCTCGGGACTCAGCCCCCGCAGCCCGCTCTTTCTCGCTCCGACGTGGACCATGACGAGAACGGCCGCATAGTAGAGAAACGCGGGAAACAGCGCGGCGATCATGATGTCCTTGTACGGGAGTCCGAGGAAGGACGCCATGATGAACGCCCCGGCGCCCATGACGGGGGGCATGATCTGTCCGCCCGAACTCGCCACCGCCTCGACCGCCCCGGCAAAGTATGCGGGATACCCGATCTTTTTCATCAGGGGAATCGTGAAGCTCCCGGTGCCGTATACGTTCGCGACGGCGGAGCCTGATATGGATCCGAACAGGCATGAACTGACGACCGCAATCTTCGCGGGACCGCCGGCCGTGGTTCCCGTAAAGGCCTGCGCGACATCCATGAAGAACATTCCTGCGCCGCTTTTTTCGAGAAAGCCTCCGAAAATCAGGAAAACCATCACGTATGCGGCCGACACGCCGAGCGGCATGGAGAAGATCCCCTCATCGGTCAGGTACACATGCTCGATGACCTCCGGCAACGAAAAGGACAATCCCCGGAGCAGGCCGGGCATGTAATGCCCCCAGTACATATAGGCGGCGAAGATCCCCGCGATGAGCGCAAGCGGCCACCCGACGACCCGACGGGTGGCGTCGAGCAGAAGCACCAGGAGCAACGATCCCAGCAAAAGCTGCGTCAAAGTAACGGGATCGACCTGCACGATGCGCGACGCGATCTCCGTGTAGTTGAACATCGCGTAGCCCCCCGGAACAGTCGACAACGCCGCCAGAACCCAGTCATACCACGGCACGCTGTCACAAGGATCGGAGGAACGCAACGGAAACAGGACAAACGCCATCGGTAGCACCCAGGTCAGGTGGATCACGCGCTGCAAATACGCTTCGTAATTCCCGAAAAGCGCCGTATAAATATGAAAAAGCCCCATGGCAACGATATACCAGTACAGGAACGTACGCGTTGTCCCCTTTAGCGTCCGCACCGGGCATCACACTCCCTTATTCCCGAAAAATCGATAGCTGTGTTCGTAGAAAAAATGCGGGCGACGTGATGTCGCCCGCACCGTTCACTTCCCTATACGGGGAAGGGTGTCACGCGACTATTTCGCTTCCTTCCAGAACTTCGCCGCGCCGGAATGCACGGCGACGCCCGCAGGAACCGCTGTCTTCGGGTCCAGTTCTTCCATATCCTTAACAGCCATGGCCATCGTCTTCCTGTTTTCCCACATCGACTTCGTCAGCTCGAAGACCAGGCTTTCGGGCAGATCCTTCCGGATCACGACACACGTATAGTCTCCGACCGTATTGGTGGGCTTCGTGACGCTCTTGTACACGCCGGGCTCGATCGTGAATGTCACCGTGCCATACGCATCCGCAAGCGCCTTGAGCGCGGCGTCCTCCACGGGAAGGATCACCACGGGAACCTGACTCTCAATGTTCATGACGATCGATGCGATCCGGCCGACGGAAAAGGCGAAGCAGTCGAGGTGATTGTCCGCGAGCAGATTCGCACCGTCTTCATAGGACGAGAACTCCACCGACCCCCCCCAGCCTTTGAGATCGTCGAAGGTCGCGTTGTACGCCTTCTTGAACAGCGCTTTCACGACGAACTCCGACGCTGTTCCCGGTTTCAGGGTCGCAAAACGCACGGGAAGTTTCTTTGCGAAAATATCGCCGACGGTCGCGATGCCGTTCTTTTCGGCGAAGTCCTTCCGCATGATGAAATACGTGTACTGCGTATAGAGGTTCGCCAAGATAACCGCGTTATCGGCGGCTTTCTTGAACGGATCGTCTCCCTTGATGGCGGCTCCGACCATCGATGTCACGGAAAAGCCCATATCGCCTTTCTTGAGGTCCGAATTAACGATATTCGAGACGCCGCCGCCGGAGCTGCTCGTCGTCTGGAGAACCGCCTTCGACCACATCTCCGAAAGCGCGCCGCCAAGAGCGAACCAGTTTCCCCCCGGAGGTCCGGCCATAAACTTGAGCTGTTCGGGCCAGCCGGCCTTATCCGCTGCAGTTGCGAGACCCGTTCCGGCAACGATGAAGAGCACCGCGAAAAGGATTGCACATGTTCGTTTCATGACATCCGGTTCCTCCTTCAGAAATAGAAATACGTGCGTTTGCGCACGAATTATTATACACTTCCATGCGGGGCTCCGTCCGGTTTTTCGATGGTCCCGGATGCTCCTATCTTCCGGAAAAACGAAAGGAAGGGACTTGTATGTCATCCAGCGACACGAATCTCGGAGGCAAGCTGTCCGATCTGCCCCTCTCGCCGCAGACGACGGCGCAGGTGGAAAAGCGCATCGTCTTCGGGCCGGACCGTTTTTGGCCCGACCATACGGCCCGGTGCTTCACGGCGAAGGCGGGCAGCGTGATTCCGACACACAGTCACGACTGGCCGCACTACATCATCGTTCTTGACGGCGAAGTCGAGGCCCGTATCGGGGACGGATCGATCAGGGCAAGGGCAAAGGGCTGGATTCACGTCCCGGCGAATACGCCCCATTCGTTTACGGTCATCGGCGACAGACCGTTCGAATTCATCTGCATCGTCCCTTCGCGCGGGGACGTCCCGCCTCCACAGGCGTAGCTCCCGTTCCATCGCGACGGGGGGCGACGTATTCGCCCCCCCGTTTTTATTCGATATGAAAGGACGGAGTCGTCTCGGTCAGGTCGAAAATCCGGACGGTCCCGCCGCAAAAGCGCCGCACGAGATCGGCCGTCGCTTCGGCGACGCGCCGCGCGAGTTCCGGAGTCGCGGGGGGCAGCGCGTCCACATTGATCGCCACGTTGGTCGTGTCGGACCGGATTTTGCTTCGCTCGCCGTTCCTCCAGCACCATCCGCGGCAGAAGACGTCTCCGGAACGGGAATCCTTGTACACCACTTCGCCGTCCTTCGGATGTTCCTCCGCGCCTCCGCCGAGAGGAAGATACGTCTCCGTTCCATCGGCGAAACACAGCTCAAGATCTCCGGTCACGGTATCCAGGTCATCTCCGCCCAGAGGCATCAGATTCGTGAGGCTCTGAATATTGAAGATCGTGACGAGCGGCGAAATGAAGGGGAGGGCTTTTCCGCTCAGGACACGCTTGACAAGACCTTCGACAGATGGCGGATTCGGATTCGGATTGAGTCCGAACGACGTAAAGGCGTTTCTCCAGGCGGCGATATACGGATTCACCCGGAACTCCCGAAGCTCCGGATTCGCGCGGACACGTTCTTCCGCTTCACGCAACATACCCGCCAACGCCCCGGATTCGCCCGCATTGGACACGCCCTCGGCGATGACGACACATCGGCTGTACCCCGAAAACAGCTGGAATATCCGGGGATGAACGGCTATTTTCATAAACTAGGACTCCTCTCTCTGGTTCGCACTTGTGCTTCGTGCGCGGATTTCGTTCTCTATTTCGAGCAGGCGGCTCCACTCGGAAGGGATGAGCATCGAAACGAGATCCTTCTGACGCTCCATTCCAACAGTCTGCCGGTTCCCCCTGCGTTCCTTCATAACGTCCCCCCAGCCGATCTTC
>ERZ1645192.176-NODE-176-length-48090-cov-6.890996_pt1 | contig 48090 bp, 37 predicted proteins | sample MGYA00575354_ERZ1645192 | MGnify/ENA primary metagenome ERZ1645192 (study PRJEB40844, sample SAMN11349763) | freshwater sediment metagenome | isolation source: river sediment | host: Sediment | place: India: Faizupur Khadar , New Delhi | collected 2017-02-21 ... | reverse complement strand
ATTTTTCAAGGAGAGGGCGGCCGTGAGGCCGGGTGAGGTATTCGTCATAACCATGTCGCGATTATAGCCACGAGAGGAATGAAAGTAAAGAGCGCGATCTTCGGCGGAAACTATCAGTTGAGACCGGCGAATTTCTTTATCTCGGCGTAGGAGTGCTTGCCGTTGGTCGTTTCTTTGATCACCCCGTTCTCATCGGCGAAGGCGGTGAAGGGGAGCAGGATACCGGCGTTCTGGAGCGATTCGGGCGCCTGAATGACCTCGAAGGTGATCCCTTTCTCCTTCGCTATCTCCAGCACCTTGCCCGGCATCGGATCGACGCTGATCGAGAGCACTTTGACCGTCCCCTTGCCGTCTTCGTATTCCTTCTTTATCTTCTCGATATCGGGGAACATCTCGATGCAGGGGATGCACCAGCTCGACCAGAAATCGACGATGATCTTCTTCCCCTTGTAGTCGGCGAAGTTCAGCGTCTTGCCGGTGACCAGCGACTTCAGCACGATGCCGTGGAGGTTCTTTCCCTTCTGGAAATCGGTATCGGTGAGGTCCCGCTCCAGCGCCTTGTCGACCTGTTCGATCGCCTCGGGGAACTTCGGCTGGGTCATCGGGGTGTTTTCGGCGGTCCCCTCTTTTTTGGTGCAGGCGAACAGGAAACAGCACGAGAGTGCGAGCACTATGAACGAGCGCATGAGGCCCTCCTAGAAGTACTTTTTCTTGAAGATGACCGCGTCTTTCTCCCGTTTCACGACGGTCCCGATGATGTGGCCGCCGGTGATCTTCGCCGTTTCGGCGGCGTGCGCCTTATCGACGACGCAAACGAAGCCGATGCCGCAGTTGAAGACGGTGAACATCTCCTGTTCCGACACATTGCCCGCCTTCTTAAGCCAGTGGAAGAGCGGCAGGATGGGCCAGTCGCCGTGTATCTCGACCGCGAGGCTTTCGGGAACGACGCGCGGGATATTGTCGTAGAAGCCGCCGCCGGTGATATGAACCATCCCCTTGACCGGCACCTTTTTGAGCAGTTCTTTGATGAGCTTCGCGTAGATGATGGTGGGTTTGAGGAAGACATCGGCCACCGTCGCGTTGAGTTCGGGGATGCGGGTGTCTATCGCCAGTTTGTGCTGGGCGAAAAGGATGTGACGGACAAGCGAATAACCGTTGGAGTGGACGCCGCTCGACGGGATGCCGACGAGCACATCGCCCTCCGCGACCTTCGTCCCGTCGATGATCTTATCTTTATCGACGACCCCCACCGAGAACCCGGCGAGGTCGAATTCCCCTTCGGGGTAGAAGTCGGGCATCTCGGCCGTTTCCCCGCCGACGAGCGCACAACCGGCCTGCATACAGCCTTCGGCGATACCTTTGACCACGAGCGCCGCGGTGTCGGCCGACAGTTTGCCGGTGGCGAAGTAGTCGAGGAAGAAGAGCGGTTCGGCACCGAGCACCAACACATCGTTGGCGCACATGGCGACCAGATCGATGCCGATGGTGTCATATTTCTTCGCCATGAAGGCGAGTTTCAGTTTCGTGCCGACCCCGTCGGTGCCGCTCACGAGCACCGGGGTCCTGATCCCCTCGGGGATGGTCACCATCGCCGAGAAGCCGCCGATACCGGCGAGCACCTCGGGGCGGTGGGTCTTCTTGACCAGTTCTTTCAGCATCGGGACGAGGCGGTTACCCTCCTCGATATCGACCCCCGCTTTCCGGTAGGCATCTCCACTCATGCGGCATCTCCCTTATGCAGTTTCTTCAGTTTCTCTTCGGCGTCGTTGAAGTTCTTGACGGCGCAGAGGTCGCCGCACATTGAACAGGTCTCGGTGTCGGCCTTCGGGCCGCGCTTATCGCGGTATTTCCGCACTTTCTCCGGGTCTATCGCCAGCCGCTCCTGCGCCTCCCAGTCGAGTTTGCGCCGTGCCGTCGACATCTCGCGGTCCCATTCGGCCGCGCCGGGCCAGCCCTTCGCGATGTCGGCCGCATGGGCCGCGATCCGCGCCGCGATGACCCCCTCCTTCACATCATCGACCGTCGGGAGCGACAGATGTTCGGCCGGCGTCACATAGCAGAGGAAATCGGCGCCGCTCATCGCCGCGAGCGCTCCGCCGATGGCCGAGGTGATATGGTCGTAGCCGGGCGCCACATCGGTGACCAGCGGTCCCAGCACATAGAACGGCGCTCCTTTGCAGAGCGATTTCTGGAGCTGCATATTGGTGACGACCTGATGGAGCGGCACATGACCCGGCCCTTCGATCATCACCTGCACCCCGGCGGCGCGGGCCCGGTCGGTGAGCGCTCCGAGGGTGATGAGTTCCTCAATCTGGGCGCGGTCGGTGGCGTCGGCAAGGGCGCCGGGGCGGAGTCCGTCGCCGAGCGACAGGGTGCAATCGTAGGCGTGGGCAATATCGAGCAGGCGGTCGAACTGTTCAAAAAGCGGATTCTCGGCGTCGTGGTGCGCCATCCAGCGGGCCGTGATCGAGCCGCCGCGCGAGACGATACCCATGAGCCGGCCGTTATCGCGGAGCCCGTCGAGCAGGTGCCGGTTGACGCCGCAGTGGACCGTGATGAAGTCAACGCCGCTTTTCACCTGTCCTTCGATCGCTTCGAACATCTCGTCGGCCGTCATTTCGGCGAACGATTTTTTCCGCGCCCGGACATTGTCGACGATCGCCTGATAGATCGGCACGGTGCCGATGGTGACCTTCGCCGCATCCATGATCTTTCTGCGGGTCAGCGCGAGATCGCCGCCGGTCGAGAGGTCCATGATGGCGTCGGCTCCGTATTTCACCGCGATGCGCGCCTTTTCGAGTTCCTCCTCGAGCGAGTTGACATCCTCGGAGGTGCCGATGTTGGCGTTGGTCTTCACGCGGCACCCTTCGCCGATGGCGAGCGGCGCGATATCGTGTATCGTATTTTTGCAGATGACGATGCGTCCCGCCGCAACGCGACGAAGCATCTCGTCGGCATCCATCCGTTCGGCCGCCGCCGCCGCCTTCAACTCCGCGGTGATCTTTCCGGCGCGGGCCGCCTCAAGCTGGGTCTGGGTCTTCATGAGCAACCTCGTTCAACAAACGCGAAAGGTACTGTACATCATCGATCGCCGTTTGGCCATAAAAAAGAGATATCGCGGCAAGGTCGTAAAAACCTTTTCGTATCAGCCCCTCGGCGCGGCCGCGATCGATCCCGCCGAGAAGAAAGAGTCCGTTCCGCTTCACCGGCGCCACCGTCGGCCGGGTGTCGTCCGGTTTGGAGTAGGGGGGGAAGACCGGCGCATAAAAGGCGTAGTTCGCGCCGGAGCCGAAGGCCCGTTCGAATTCGGCCGGGGCATGGGTCGATACCGCTATGGCGAGGTCGGGGGACGCCGCGCGGGTCGCGGAGATGCGGGAAAGTTCGGAGGAACGGAGATGTATCCCGTAGGCGCCGCACCGCTTGGCAAGAGCGGGTGTTCCGGCCACGAATATCCGGAGCCGGGGACATTTCGCCGCGATGCGGACGACCGCGGCGCAAAGTTCTTTTTCGCAGAATATGCCGTCATTACGGATAGTTACTTTGCCGACGCCCGCTGCGGCGACCCTAACGATGCTGTCGACCGTCGCGGCGACCGTCGGGGTGCGGGTGATGTCGGTGATCATCCATAACATGGGGGGAATCTAGTCGTGACGAAGGGAAAAGTCAACGGAGAAAAAGAGATTTATGCGGGAATTTTTCTTAGATAAGGACCAGAGAACAGCCGTCCTGTGCGCCGTCTTCGGGCGTCGCGGTATCTTTGGAGTCGTCGGTGTTGTTGTACTCCTCGCCGCCGGTCTGCTCATCGGCCGGATCGCCCCCTACCGGGATCCCGGTTTCGTCGGCCGGGTTGGTGGTGCTCTCTTCTCCCTCTTCGGTGGTCCAGTAGCAGGTGCCGTCGGTGCATTGTCCGCCCACGCAATCGGCATCGCTGACGCACGGGGTCGCCGGCTGAGGCTCTTCGCCGCCGCCGAGGCACTCTTCGCATCCGTCGGTATCGATGCATTCCTTGAGTTCGCCCAGATCACTCTCTATCTCTTCCATCGTCGTTTCGCTGCAGCACTGGTAGACCATCAGCGACCAGTCGCCGACCCATTCGCCCGCGGCGATGGCGGCCCGCTCCTCTTCGGTAAGCGTCGTCTCGAAGCAGGTGCTCTCGACCCATTCGACCGCGTCAAGGCAGGCGCCGAACAGTTCTTCGCCGCATTCCTCTTCGATATCGGGCGCCGTCTCGCCACAGATCTCGACCAGTTTCGCCATGCATTCATCCTGCGTGGGGAGGAAGTAGGGCTGCGGCGGGACCTCGCCGTCGCCGTCCTCGATCGGATCGGTCGGATCGCCCGGCTCGACCGGCTCACCGGCGTCGGCCCAGCCCATCCCTTCGCCGGTCACGCACTGGCAGAAGCCGCTCGTGTCGCCGATCTCGCAGTAACCCGCCTCGTTCTTGCAGGCGGTCGCTTCGGTCTCCACCGGCTCATCGGTCGGTTCGCAAAAGCCCTCGAAACAGGCGTAGTTCTCGGGGCAGTCCATATCGCTCACGCAGGGCGCCGGATCGACATCGGGCGTCTCGTCGCCGCAGACCACCTGCGGCGGATACGATTCCATGATCGCGCAGTCGGCGGCGCCGCAATATTCGCACGGATCGCTGTCGGCGGGCCAGCAGACCGGCGTCTCCATATCCTCGAACTTCACGCACTGCATCTCTGCGGGACAGGGTGTCTCGGCGTCGCAGGCGACATAGGTCTGATCGGGCGGGATGGCGTAGGCCAGCGCCGCGAAACACAGGGTCATCAGGAACATCGTCGTCTTGCTCATCATATCCTCCATCTTGGATAGAACGAAATCGTCCCCTTTGGTGCCCGGAGCATACCCTATTTATTAGGGAAAAGCGACCGGAAAAATAGAACGAGAGCCGACCGGCTGTAATTATTGAGATATTCGTTCAGATCGTTACGAATTATCGGAGCCGGGGACGATGACCGTCACCAGACGCGACGAGAGATAGGAGCCGTTGCCGAGCACCGTCACCAGCGCCTGATAGGTCACCGGCTCGGGCGAGGTGTTCTTGCAGAAATCGTTGTGGAACCGGACATCGAAAGTGACCGTCGTCCCTTGCTTGACCGAGAAGAAGGTGGTAGAATCCTGCCCCGATACGCCGGTGGTCGGGTCGGCCTTGACCGGGGTCGACGACTTCACGAACTGGGCGGCCGATATGCCGTCGCACTGTTCGTCCGAGAGACTCCCGGTGGTGACATCCATGTCGATGTAGGTCATCAGCGACACGACCGCGTCGGCGATCATGCCCGAAAGACCGCTGCCGTCGGGACTGCCGGTGTGCGAGTTGAAGTTGTTGCCGTTCCCGTCGAGCGAGCCGGTCGCCTCGGCGACCATGGCGTAGTCCTGTTTGCAGAAGGTGGTCTCGCCGTCGTTATCGTCGTCGAAGCCGGTGTCGATGCCGATGAACTTGGCGCCGATGCTGTTGAGCGCCGCGATCGACTCGGTGATGTCGGGGAAATGCCCCGCTATCGTTTTGCATTCGTTGTAGTTGGTGAAATTGGCCGGGTCGGGACACTGGGTGAAGGACTCGTCGCTGATCTGGATGAAAATGTGCATCGCCTTCTCGCGGAAACAGACACCGCCGAGGGTGCCCAACTGGCCGGTACAATCCATCTTCGGGAAATCGGCAACCACATCGGGATTGGGAAGCGCGCCGAATGCGCCGGGTCCGCAGTTGCCGTTCATCGGGTTGCATGCCTGTACCGTGAACTGCGTCGGGGCGCCGGTGGCGGCGTATACCATGGCGGCCGTCGGGAGTTCGGTCCCGGTGCAGTCGGCCACGCCGGCGACCGCGTTCTTGACCGTTTCGGCATCCATGATCATGGTCTGGTAGAGGTGGTAGAAGGGATCCCATGCGTAGGTGACCAGCCCGAACGAAACATTGTCGAGCGCCTGTTTTATCGGGTCGATGATGTCGGTCTGGATGCCTTGTTTCAGATTGTAGGTTTCCTCGGACATCGAGCCTGAGTTGTCGAGGAAGATCAGCACATCGGCCGCGTCGATGTTGGTGCTGAAATCGAGTACCCGTTGCGCCGGGTTTTTGGCGTTGTAGGGGAGAACGACATAGAACATGCCGTCGGGCACCTTCTTTTCGGGGTCGGTCGCCTGCTGGCCCGGATCGAACCCGTTCTCCTCGGCATAGACGATCTCGGCCAGATCGTCGGTCCCGTCCTCGTCGGTATCCTTGTTGGTCGGGTTGGTCCCGTAGACCGCCTCGTCGGAGTCGGACAGACCGTCATCGTCGCTGTCCTTGTCGAGATAGTCGGGGGTTCCGTCGCCGTCGCTGTCGGCCGGGCTGGTCGGGTCGACGCCCGCCTCGATGCTGTCGGAAAGGCCGTCGCCGTCGCTGTCGCCGTCGAGGCAGTTGGGCATGCCGTCGGCGTCGCGGTCGCCCGCTCCTTCCACGCCGTTGGGGATGCCGTCGCCTTCCTCGTCGCCGTTCGGATCGGGACAGGCGGTGTCGACCAGATCGATGTCGGGCGCCGTATCGCCTTCACCGGCCGGGTCGTCTCCGGAGAGATCGTCGGTCGGCGTATCGTCGGCCGTCGCCGCTTCATCGGTAAGCAGCCCCTCCTCCTCGGTCGGCGTACAGCCGGGGAAAAGAGAAAGAAGACAGAGAACCACCGTTAAGCCGGTGAGATGAAAAGAGCGCCGCATGATACCCTCCCTGCGGTTATTGCGCGACGAAGAACGAACGGACGAACTAGGAATTGTCGGAGGCGGGGATGATGACCGTCACGAGCCGCGACGAGAGATAGGAACCGTTGCCGAGCACCGTCACCAGCGCCTGATACTGGACCGGCTCGGGCATGGTGTTCTTGCAGAAATCGTTGTAGAAACGGACATCGAACCAGACGATGGTCCCCTGTTTGACCGAGAAGAAGGTGGTGTCGTCGTTCCCCGACACGCCGTCGGCCGGCTCGGCCTTGACGGTGGTGGAGGACTTCACGAACTCGGCGGCCGATATACCGTCGCAACTCTCTTCCGACAGACTGCCGGTGGTCACATCCATGTCGATGTAGGTGGTCAGCGACACGACCGCCTGCGCGATCTGGTCGGACATTCCCGAACCGTCCGAATTGGCGTTGTGGTAGTAGAAGGTGTTCCCGTTCTTGTCGAGCGAGCCGGTCTGTTCGGCCATGATATTGAAACCTTCTTCCAACTCATTGGTCTCATTCCCGCTGTCGTCGAACCCGGTATCGATGCCGATGAGTTTGACGCCGATGCCGTTCATCGCGGCGATCGCTTCGGGGATGTTGATCGGATCGCCGATCTCCCAGCGGCAGGAGGTGTAGGCGGTCACCGGATCGTTGAATGCCTGACACTCCTTGACCGATTCATCGGATATGATGATGAAGATGGGCATCGACTTGGCCCGGAAGCAGGCACCGCCGCGGGTACCCAGTTTGCCGGTGCAGTCGATCTTCGGGAAGTCGTAGACCGCGTCGGCGATAATGTTCTGATTGCAGCCGCCGAAGCCGGGCACACAGGCGCCGACCGTCGCGTGGAACTCGACGCCGCTCGCGAGCAGATAGAGCGCCGGGGGCAGATATTCGTCGTCGCCGTTGGCGTCGCCCAGCCCGCTGACCGCCGAGGCCACCTGATCGGCGTCTTCGGTGATGTACTCGAGAAGTTTGTAGGGAGGGTTCGGCGTCCAGGTGAAGTAGGCGAGTCCGAAGGCGGAACTGATGGTCAGGGTGTTCCGGATGGCATCGATGATCTTGGGCTTGATCTCCGACTTCACTTTGTTTATCTCGTCGCTCATAGAGCCCGATTTGTCGACGATGACCGCCACATCGATCGCCTCGATGATGGTCGAGAACTCGAGCGTCCGCTGGACATCCTCCTTCGAGTTATAGGGAAGGACCACATAGAAAATGCCGTCGGGGATCTTCGAGGTCGGATCGAGCGGATCGGCGCCGCCCGGGTTGTTCTGTTCGTAGACTATCTCGGCCAGATCGTCCGAGCCGTCGCCGTCGGTATCCTTTTTGATCGGGTCGGTCCCGGCGATGAGTTCCTCCTTGTCGGACAGACCGTCGTTGTCCGAATCCTTGTCGAGGAAGTCGGGATCGGGGTCCTTGTCGTTATTGGCCGGGTTGGCCGGGTCGCTCCCCGCCTCGACGCTGTCGAGTATGCCGTCGCCGTCGCTGTCGTGATCCAGACAGTTGGGGGAGCCGTCGTTATCCTTGTCGCCCGCCCCTTCCACGCCGTTGGGTATGCCGTCCTCATCGTCGTCGGCGTTCGGATCGGGACAGGAGGTCTCGGCCATGTCGTTGTCGGGCACGAACCCTTCGGCCGGATCGTCGGGAAGAATGCCGTCGCTCCCCGGATCGTCGGTGGGAGTGGCGTCGTCGGGCTGGGGGTCGTTGTCGGTCGGCAGGATCTTTTCCACGCAGACCGCCGCGTCGCCCTCTTCCTTACAGTCCTTGTTCTGCGTCGCGCAGTCGAAGGTCTCGGCATACTTCCCCTCCTGACAGGAAAGTATCTTGTCGCCCGAGCAGATCGACACGGTCCCGGTGCAGTCGTCGCCCTCGCTGGAACGCTCGACGCAGGCGCCGTTCTTGCAGTCCTTGTTCAACGCCGCGCAGTCTTCGACCAGCGCGAGGAAACCCTCCTGACACTTCAGCAGGTCATCGCCGTCGGAGGAACAGATCATCCCGTCGCCCGAGCAGGGTTCGCCGGCGCCGATGTAAGGATCGCCGGTATCATCGGTCGGCGTACAGCCGACGGTGAAGAAAAGAGCCAGCGCCGGAACCGACGCCGTCAAAAGACCGGAAAAACGACTCATGGTGTCCTCCTTGATGACTATTTTCTGTTCACTTAATACGCGCACTTCGCGTTGTCGCCCGCCGCGCAACCGATGTCCTGATTGGCCTTGTCGATACAGTTCTGACTCTCGAAACCGCACGCCGTCGGATTGCCCGACTGGTCGGTCTCGCAGCAACTGAGTATCATCGTGCGCCACGCGTTGTAGTTCGCCTTGCCATCCTTCGAGCCGAGAGACTTGCAGGCCGAGACGCACTCGGAATCCTGGGACGCCTGACCGCCGCACTCCTGTTCGACGCAGTTGTAGACCTCCTGACAGGAGCAGAACCCGTAGCAGGCCAGCGTACTCCACCGCGTGCAGTTGACATTGCAGGTGGCGTCGGCCGTACCCGCCTCGTACTTGTCCGCGTCGACCTGCCCGCAGTCGAGCGTATCGCCCTTCTCGCACATCTCGTAGGTGTCTATCACGCTGTCGCCGCAGGTGGCGTGGGTCTTGCACGCGTCGGTCTGGAACTGGCAGTTCTCATCGTAACAGCCGTTATCGGTATTGGAGCACTTCTCCTCGTAACAGGTCGTCATCGTGTCGAGTTTCGTGTTGGCGTCGGCGTAACTCTTCGCCCGGCAGGCATCGACGCAGGCGGTGTCGGCGCCGCATTCCTGCACACAGGCATAGACCTCGTAGCAGGTCAGCGCGTTGATATCGATGCACTGGTAGGTGTCGAACCCGGTGCAGATCGAATTGCACAGCGCCTCCTTGCCCGCCTTATACTTCTCGGGATCGAGTTCGCCGCAGTCCTTGGTCTGCCCCTTCTCGCAGGTCTCCCCCTCGTCTATCGTCCCGTTGCCGCACAGTTCCGACGGAAAACAGAGATAATAATCGGCGGAACAGTACTCCTCGGTGCACTCCTTCACATCGGCGCCGCTCGCGCAGTTGGCGTCGAAACAGGTCATGAGCGTCGCATACCGCTGCTGCCCCTCTTCCGAACCTTCGGCGATGCACGCCTCCTTGCAGGCCGCGTCGCCGCACAGGAGAACGCATTCATATATCTGCTTGCAGGTGTCGGTCCCCGCCAGCGCGCAGGAATAGGTATCGAACTTCTTGCAGTCGTCGGCGCAGGTGGCCAGATCGCCCTCCACGAAGTTGGGATTGATGTCGGTGCAAGGCTTCGTGTCGCCGATCTCGCATATCTCGTAGAACTCCTGCTCCACCACGCCGTTGCCGCAACGGTCGCCCGGATCGCGCTCGTCGCACTTCGCGGTGTCGTACCCCGAACAGTCGGCCAGACACGATATCTGTTCTATGTGGTAACGGCCCAGCGTCGAACAGTCGATCTTGTCGCCGTCGCATGCCTCGTTCTTGTTCTTCACCCCGTCGCCGCATTCGCCGGCCGCCACCACATCGGTGTCGGTAGTGCCGTCGCCGGTGTTGATGATGTTGTTGTCGGTCTCCTTCTTGCAGGCCGCGAACACGAGGCACAGAGCGATACAAACGATGATCGGCACACCGAAATTCTTCATAGGTCCATTCCTCCAGAGCTGTTCTTTTTCCAAAACTCGCAAGGGGAAGTGTATCAATCAAAAATAAAATGTCAATACACCAAATGAAAGGAAAAAAGAGCGCGGCAGCAGCCTCCTTCCGGCGGAACGATTCTCTGATGAAAAAATCTCCCAACGATACTGGGGAGTAATCATTTCTTAACAGAAATCGCGCCGGATTTGTTTGACAACGGAAAAGACCGTAGGATAGAAAAGGCGCGTGGATGAGGGGAAGTTCCTTGCAAGACCGCCAAAAACAGATATCTCGCCGGGGAGGGTATTTATGAGAACGCGCCTGTTGCTGCTTGTATTGTCGATGTTGCTGATTTCCTGTCAGGTCCAGATCAACCGTTTCGAAGTGGTCAACAACGAAGGGCCTTACAACTGCACCTCGACCGGTGTCTGCGACATGCGGGTATTGGTTCTGAAAGACGGCCGCCCGCTCACCGGCTATACCATGACCGACGCGGCGAACTACATATTCGAGTACGAGGTGGTCGGCGATAACGGTTATGTCCACCACTACCATTCGTATCTGGACGATGCGATACTGAACGGGTCGGTGGTGGTATATCCTTCCGGCTATATGGTGTTCAAACATACTTTTCCGAGATCGGGGAACTATCAGGTCTTCATACATTTCTATGATTTCCGGTACAACGGCCTGTGGGACAAGATCGATATCCCGATCATCATCAATCCCTGCGTGAGCGAAAGAGGCATTTGCGCCAACGGTACCTGCCTGCCGCAAGGACTGTTCGACTATCGATGTGACTGTTCCAGCGGCTATCGTAATCCCGACGACGATCCGCACCGGTGCGTCGTCGATCTTTGCGCGGGAGCGACCTGCGACGGCAACGGCATCTGCCGTTTGGACGAGAACGGGAACCCCTTCTGCGATTGCTTCCTCGGCTATGGTCACGGAGACCGGGGCTACCGCTTGGCGGCGGCTTCCATTTCTACGGAGCCCGATCCTTTGAGTTGCCGTCCCATTGCTTGCGATGAGGACGGCCGCACCACCGGTGTGGCAAAATATCTGGTAAAGCCGCTCACGGTCTCGTTGGCAAAGAACGAACAGGACCAAACGATCATAGAACTCGATCAGATATTGCTCCCCGAAGTGGGACAGGGATGTGAGAACATCGGACTGGACGATATGGTGCAGGGGGCCGCGTTCGGAAAAAACAGTTTCACCGAAAGCATGAAAGCCGACCGGGCACAGTTGGCTCAATTCAGATATGTGGATCACTCCCTATACATCCCCCTCACGATGTACCGGCAACATATTTTTACCCGCTATCTGCTCGGGGATTCGAAAGGAATATCGCTGTTTGAAACTTTCAAAGGAGACCCCTCTTTTTCGACCAGATACAAATGGGTGGATGTCAAAGAGATCGATTCCTGCGAGAACTACATCTATAAAAAGTACTTCATGTACAATATATGGCTCGATGTGGTCGCCGAGTCATCCGATGATCCCTACCTTGTGGTCGAGTTCTCGGCAACGCCCGGAAAATCCTGTGATGTCGCCGTTGCGGATATGGGGGGAGATCGTTGTCTGAACGCTCTTCAAGAGCAGAACTTCCATCGTGAATACGGCGGTCGTCTTCTCTACTTCGGCGCGCGCCATGTCATCGGGAACACCTACCCGGTGTCGGGCTTCGATGTCGATAAATTCTCGTTAAGCCGCAGTCGATATGTTCCCAACAACCCATTCCTCCTGACACTACGCAAAAAGAATGGATATATCAACGAGCAGAACGACCGGTACCAGGGGCATTTTCTGGATTTCGATTGGCACCGGAAGATGTTCGAACTGTCGAAAAACGATTACTGGGAAAGTTCTTTCGGCGAAAAAATAGCCGATCGCCATTTTGACCGCTACCGGCTCGGTCGCGAATTGCTGTTCGAACTGTTGACCAACTACATTCTGTTCCGCGATCTGGGGAATACCGAGCTGACCCCCGTCAGTGAGAATGCCGGCGCAGAGATATGGGAGACCTCCGTAAAAGAGAACTTGCAAAAAGTCGCCGATATGGGGGGATGGTTACAGTCGATATTGCAACAACGCGAACGGGACGGCCGCTGGCCCGGCCTCATACAGGAGGCGCTCGATGCCGGTTTGCCGGTCGACGAGCAAATGAAGAGATGCTATGATGAACGATATTACAAAAAGACAATAGAATGCAAGGAATTGAAGCCGCCAGAGTGGGTCCGAGTGAGCGATGTGTATCCGGAAAATGTCATCATCGAGGCGTGGAGTATCCTCACCAGAAGCGAAAAAGACCGTATCCGGGCGATACTCGACAAAAAGATAGATACGCTGACCGGCGTGGCGCAGTATGGTATGCAATTGGCGGATCGTCTGGCCAATGGAACGGATAATCCCTATGAGGAGGATATCTCCGGCGCCTATACCAATCTCAACAAATCGATCTCCTTATTGAATGAGGTGAAACGTTCCGGGACGCTTGCCCGGACCGAGCAGCAGATAGCCGACCTTCTTGCCACCGCTGACGCCGCTCATTGTCTCAAGCCCAATTCTACGGAAATGTCCCAGTACGATCCTTTACAGAAAATATGCGGTTGGCTTCCGGAACTGTTCGTAGAAAGCGTCAAGGAAGACATAGAGCACGAACAACTGGTCAGCGAAGAGGAACAGACCGCTTTCTGCGACGATCCGAACGCCACGATCCCGCAGATAGTGAATCTGCCCGGGGGCTCATCGCAGGAAAGGGTATGCAGAATGTTGCGGATGTATGAAGACAAAACGATCTACGATATCATGCAGACCGATTACAAGGAGTGCATCACGAAAATTCCTCTGCCGACCGCCGCCGAAAGTTCCTTTGATAAACTCGGCGACTATCAGGATTTCGCATGCAAAGGAGATGTGGGACGGGTAGTGACGCTGAAATATATTTGTTCTTACACATTGGATCCCAAGGACGAAACATGGGGAGATGGGACAAGAAAAAAAGGTAGTTACCCTGTAGAACTCAAGAATGTACTTAAGGTAAACCCCAACACCTATGACTTTAGATTCGTCGACATTGTGGGGGCGGAAGATGTCTGCGAACAGGGACTGAATCACGACGAAGCAGCCCAGAATTTCTTGGAAAAGTACCATGTGTTGGCTTTGACCTTACCCCCTGCTAAATTCGAAAACGAAAAAAAGAATATCTGCAAAAAGACCTGCGGAGACCCGGGAGTTGACTGTTCAGTACTTGAAGAACATTATTGTTATCCTGCGAACGGGGACGATTTTGAGTACACGCAACTTCCCGAAGACGCTCCCGACAAGTATTTCTCCTGCAAAGGTAGCGGGGATCGACGATATGTTTTTGAAGAGGAGGTTTCAAGAGAGTATTGTACCACCACCACGGATGCTTATGACGACACGCAGTTGATCTGTGAAACCATTTCTCTTGAACCGGGGGATACGGCCGCCATAAGAAAAATGTATTTCCAAGAACGAGAACCCTCGACTGTCTTTTTGCGCTGGTTTACAAAGCACGCTATTTCTCAAAGCACGATTCCTGCCTACGGGAATTACTTTGAAACGGCAGAACCTGATGTAAAACACATTTTCGAGGAAGGAGAGCCGGTTACCTACCATTATTTTTATCATGACCCAGACCAGGAAGTTAATCCGGGAGAGCGGGTTGTGGCAGATCTTTCAGTGTCTTTGGTGGATCCCGGTCGTCGGGCCTATTTTGAAGAAAGCGACATCCTTTACGGCGGCAAGCTTGATTATGTGCAGGACATGTCGCACTTCTCGAAATATCTTGAACACTTCGATCAATACAGAGAGTACGAGACAGCGCTGCTGCAACTGAAACTGATGGCCAACGGCATCAACGGATCGTCCGGCTTTGATCGGAACGGCAAAAAGGCGGGCTACAGCGATAAACGCTACGGCTATTATCAGTTCGGCAACAAGGAATTCAATGTCCACTTCGGCTACGCCTATGGGTGGGGCGTGGATGGCATGGATCGTTTTGAGGAATTCAATGAATTCATGGATTCTTTAGGCGGCTGGCCCGAAAAAGTCGGCATACATGAGGCGGCCAATCTGGCCCGCTCCTTGGATGGATTTTATCAGGCAGAAGGCACCGATGGTGATGCGTTTCTTGACTCGCTTGTTAAAGATTTCTGCGAGCGGGAGATAAGAGGAGGAAAATACAATTTGCTGGAAGATTCCTTCCGCAACAAGGTGGAGGCATTATTTGGAACTGTCGATGAGGATTTATGTGACGGCGAATTGCGCAAGAAGATAAAGAATGCGGTTTGCAGCAGCAACAATTGTGATTACAGCAATGCAAATACGCTGAAAAACATCCGTGAATTTATGAGAGCCGAACTCGACTATTTCATGCCGTCGGTCGAAGACATTGCCGAAACGACATCCAATGGAGTGCGCGATGCGGTCAATAAATTGGCGCTTAACCCCTATCTGTATGGTTATTTCGGCGCCGGCGCCGTCATTTTCGGCAAGCCGCTGAACGCCGAGGCGGCGAACGCGGCGATGGGCATGGCGACGGGGGAAGTAAGCGACAATAATTCCTCAGAAACTAACAACCACACCGATGTCTCGGAATATGTCAATTCAAAATGGCAGGAGAATCAGACCGAATTATTGGAACTGGTCGGCTATCTTCAACTCAACCCCAACGACAACGGCATCCCGGTCCCCGACAGCAAACAGGTCAAGGGAGACAATGTCAAAAAATTCTTCACTACGATGAAAGAGGACTCAAAGAACAAACTCTACCACATGCATCTTTATGTGGCGGGCAAGTATCTTTTGTATAAGGAATCCGACAGTTCGGGCATCGGAACATTGGGCGAGAACTTCCAGAAGAAGTGGTTCCTTCCTGCGGAGGGGCCGCAGATGCTCATGGCTTCGGTTGATCAGTCGGAGAAAGACAATCAGAAGTGGGAAGGTGAGGGATGGGAGGATCCCAACTACGATTGGTATTTCTCAAAACGGGTGGCCGAATACGATCTGTTCGGCGTCACGCTGACCCTCGATGCCGGTATTTTCATCAACTACGGAGCGCGGATGGAGGTGCAGTTGGGCGATACGGGGGCGTTCACGGAGATAAAGATAAAGGATGCATCATATCGGTTACCGTTAGGCCAATATGCACGCGGCAGGTTCGAACTGCGTCCCTATGTCGATGTGTCGGCGTTTGTCGAGGGAAGCGTTAGCGCCAGCGCCTTCATCCTTTCGGCCAGCGGGACGCTCGGCATGGAGATAGACATCCTTTCGGCGTCGTTGCCTCTGCGGGCGCGGTATGAGGTCGGGATGAGTAACGCCCCGAAGGCAAAAGGACCGGACGGATTGGAGATTTCCTGTACATTTTTTGAAAAAGATTGCTGGGAAGGGAAACTTCTCGATATGGGGAAGGCAACATTGGTCAAACCCTATCTTGACATGAACGCCTCGATGTCGATAGCGCTTGACATTCTCAAACATTCGGAGATATATGCGCAGGCCGATCTTTCGGTTTTCGGCTTCACGGTGGTGGATACGGGCAGGAGGACACTCTTCAAAGACTTCATCCCGGGGCAGGCACACTATGAATACACGATCCTCGAGATGCCGGAAGAGTATCGCCATATTGAACTTGAGGATATCGCACAGTTCATTAAACAGTAGAGGTACGCGATGAGAAAAATACCTTTTTGCCTGTTGCTCTCGGCGCTACTATGCTCCTGCGATAACGGGATAACATTCGACGATCCGGCGTTGGATGCCTGTGTCAGGAATGCCACCCCGATAACGGACGAGAGCCATCTGGATCAAAGCGATCTGGACAAGATAGAGACCCTCATTTGCGGAGAAGAAGACCCGGATCACGAGGAGAATGGTATTCGGAATTTGTCGGGGATCGAGCGATTGCATAATTTGCGATACCTCAACCTCTACAAGGCAAAGGTTGCCGACATTTCCTTGCTGGCTAAGTTGAGCAAACTTAACTTCTTGAATATCACCTCCGACCAAAGAATAAACTCGTATGCACCGCTGACACAATTGCCGTTGGAATTCCTCGGCATACACGATACCGGATTGGAAGACATCGGTTTTCTGACATACATTTCGACACTGGAGGAGATAAACCTCGAGAGAAACAGCATCGTCGATCTTTCACCGATCACGCAGTTGGAGAAATTAAGAAAGATCGATGTAAGTTACAATCGGATAACCACGCTACGACCCATTGCGGAGCATCCCAATCTTGCCAAGATGCAGGATGTCCGTGTTTATTACAACTGCATCGATTGCATGGAAGAGATTGAATACCTGAATGCGATAGCGGAACAAAACCCTGATTTCAAATATATCTGCAATCCGGACGATCAGCTTCTCCCCGAGAACTGCGGAGAATGAAGTTCCTTTCCTCGACAAGGGTGACTTCCCGCAGAGGGCTATTGGTTCTTTTTACGGTCGCTCTGGCCACGCTAATCGCTATTTTGTTCTTCCGGTATCAACAGGGACCGAAGTTCTACATGGAGCCGGGGAAGGAATACCGCTATCGCTTTTCGCTACAGAGCGAAGAACTCATCGTCGCGGAGCAGGGAAGTATGCTGGCCAAGATCGGCATGGGCGATATCGGCACGACGACCTCTTTCGAAGCGCAATTGACACTTCGCTGTCTCAGTCATACGAACGAAGGCTATCTGGTCGCCGCGTCGTTGAGCGAACCGGAGGCGCATCTCATAAAGATCAACGATCGCGAATTGATACCGGATCGCCTTTCCTTCGATGCTATATTCGAAAAGCAGTCGCTCTTCATGCAGGTCGCGGAGGATGGAACGGTCGGCGCACTTTTCTTCGCTCCGGCGGCGACCGGCGTTTTCAAGCGGCTGATGCGGAACATACTGGGAGAGATGCAACTGTCTTTGCGGCAGACCGGCGAATGGAGTGCGCGGGAACAGAACCGTCGCGGACCCTACACGGCCCATTACCGGAAGAGCGGCGGCCTCTTTTTTTCGGAAGCGGTCATAGAGAAAAGGTGGGAACAATATCATGAACTGCTTCCGGCAAAAACAGGGTCGGGCGATGTCGAAGTGTCGGCTCTTTTTAGTCTGGTCCCGGCGCCGGACGGTTACTGCCGGTCGTTGAAGGGCGAGGAGCGCACGGTCGCCTACTCCGCCGATGGTCGTGAAGTTTACCGTTACACCGGCGAACTGGAATTGATTTTTCTTCGAGAGGGATCGTTTTCTCCGCAACCCCTATCGTTCGACGAACTCCGCACGAAATACGAAAAAGCCGCCTTTTCGGCGCCGCTACCGGACCGGGAGGCGGAGCGGGAGAATTTCAGGAAAATGGCGGCGATGCTTTCCATCGAAGAGTTGGAGTCTCTGCTGGCTCAAGTGAACAGCGGAGAGATGCTTTCTCAAGAGGCGATAACCGATCTGCTCAGACGGGCTCACGGCCTGTTGGGTCTTCATCCCGAGTTGAGCGACCGGCTGGCCGCCATCTTTGAAAAAGAACAGATGCACAGCATGCCCCGCAAACTGATACTTACTATTCTCACCAGCCACAGTTTTCCCGAAACGCAGGCGGCGGTGCGGAAAATACTGACCGGCGAAGCGGCGAAGAACGATCCGTCGTTCATCATGATGCTGCAATCGGCGAGTGCGATCGCCTCGCCGGAGAAGGAGACGATAGAACTGGTAACGGGGTGTCTGGAGAAAGAACAAGGGGAAAAACGACATGCGGCGGCTTACACGCTCGGCGCCATGGTGCAGAATCTCAAGGGAGACGGACGACTCGACGAGGCGCGGCAGTACAACGCAAAACTGACGGAGGAATTGTCGAAGGCTCAAAGCGACGAGGATCGACAGCGGCTGCTGGTAAGCATGGCCAATGCCGGCATGGAAGAGAACATTCCGGCGATACTCGAATATGCGCAGGATAAAAATCCCGAAACGCGGACGACCGTTGCGATGGCGCTCAGGAAGACACAGAGCGAAGAGTCGGAACGGGCGCTCCTTGATCTGGCGGGGGACGGCGACCGCAATGTGCAGAATACCTCCCTGCTGATGCTTTCAAAATACCGGACCCGGGCCGAGCACCTCGAAGAGATACGGACCAAGATCGAAAACGGCACCATAACCGAGAACAGTTATCAGATGATTCTTACGCTCTTGGTGACCAAACTTTCGACCGATCAGGAACTGGTCCGCGACATCTGCCGGACGATGCTCGAAAAAGGGGTGCATGACAATAACCTTGCCCAGCAGATACGGGAGTTGATGGAGAGATAAGACGGAGATCGTTGATATGACAAAGAAGAACGCAAATTGATATGGGGAGGGCTCGAATGAGCATCACAAAAAAAAGCTTTTTTCTGTCGTGCGGCATGATTGCTCTGCTTTTCATTAGTTGCAACAATGATTCCTACGGACATATCCCTGTAGATCAGGATACGGCGGCGGCAGTGCATGAATGCGGCAACCATCGAAAGGAAAAAGGCGAAATCTGCGAAAAGGGAGAGAAGATATATTGCACCGAAATACGCGCCGATTATGGCATCACCGACGAGGCGTACTGCAAAGATGATTGTTCTGCGTGGGATCTGTCGACCTGTACCTATTGCAATAACGGACGGCTGGACGAGGGAGAATTGTGCGATACGCCGGGAGAAACGATCCTTTGCAAGGATATAGAGGCGTTCGACTTCCTCACCGGCGAGGCGTATTGCAAGTCTTGCGATATCATGAGCTTGCGCGATTGTTCCGCATGTAATAACGGGATATTGGAAGAGTGGGAGGTCTGTGAATACGGCGATACCAAGCCCTGTAGCGATTGGCCCGATTTCCCGGACAAGGGGGTCGCATACTGTAATGCGTACTGTACCGATTGGAATGCGTATGACTGTTATCCCAAATGCGGCGACGGCGTGCTGGATATGGGAGAGGAGTGCGATGATGAGAATGCCACGATGGAGTGTTCTCTTTTGAACGAGGAATATGTCCCAGCCTATTTTGCGGCCTGCAATATACGCACCTGTCGTTGGAATACAAAAACTTGCGTTTTGCGATGTGGAAACGGCGTGGTCGACGATGGAGAGTTCTGCGATGAGGGTCTCTCGTATACCTGTGGAGATGTGCCGGACAAGGAATATATCCCGGAGACCGTCATGAAATGCAAAAACGACTGTTCCGGGTATGACGAAAGCGTCTGCCATTATTGCGGCAACGGAAAAATAGACGCGGGAGAGGTCTGCGAACTCGGCGATACGAAGGCGTGTAACGAGATATCGCCGGAATATGACCCCGCCTATTCGGCACCCTGTAGCAGTCAGTGTCTTGGCTACTTGGAACTGGGGAATTGCGTGAACATCTGCGGCAATTCGAAGATCGACGAAGGGGAGGTCTGCGATATCGCGCTTTCCTATTCCTGCGCCGATCTCGGACTCGGTTTTAAGGGCGGTATGGCGGTATGCGACGCCTGTGAGCGGAAGATCGTTGATACGTGTTATTACGAATCGGTTTCAGCGGAAGACATCGAAGGGACTTGGCGGCACAACGCTCCTGCGATATCGGACACCGTGAACTGCACCCAAGAGCAAAAGAACAACGCTCTTTCGGCATATAACTATTCCCGCATCACCAAGTCGACCGCGGGCAAGGTCGTGGTGGAGATGTGTCCCGATGCCGCCTGCGCTCAAGAAGACAAGAACATAGAAGGGACTTACACTCTTTCGGAGAATGCGATAACGGGAAGCATGAGCGACACACAGACCATACTCGGGAACAAGATATCCATTTCGGAAAACAAGAACCTTATGTTTCTTGACAGCGACAGCGGCCACGGCCGGTCGCGGATAGACCTCTATGTCAATGACGCGCAGGAGTGCTCTTTCACCTTGACCTACGATCTGGAACGGAACTGATGCTCCTCTCGTCGCTCGGGTGATATTCCTTTCCTTCCTTTGACTTCTTAACGCTCGCCGCTACAATGGCGGCATGAGTGCGCAGTTGCTCCACATCCCCGATCTGACGCCGCGGCCGGTGTTCCCCGAAGCGGCGGGCGATCCCTACATCCGCATGATGATGGCCCTGCGTGAGGTGGACGGCGATCCGTCGAGATTGCCCGAACCGCTGTCGGTGCGCTATCAGCACAATCTCGCCGCCAATCTGATGAAGGAAAAGGTCTTCTTCGCGGTGGCGGAGAAACTGGTGGCGGGCGGTGTCTCGGCGGTCTATCCGATCAAGGGGATGCATCTCCTCCACACGCTGTACCGCGACATATCGGGTGTCCGGACGATGGTCGATATCGATCTCATGGTGCGTCGCAGTGACTTCGGCAAACTGCCCGGCATCGTGCGGGCGAACAGCGCGTGGCAGCCCGACATGGCGCGGACGCTCGGCCTGCGGCCCTATTTCGCCGCCGATATATCGTTCATGACCGACCACACATCGGTCGAGGTGAAGCGCGATCTTGTCCTCATGCCGATCATTGACTTTCAGCCCTTCTTCGACGCGGCCTCGGTGGTCACCGTCGCCGGGAAAGAGGTGAAATTACTCCGGCCCGACCACGCGGCGATCCTCTACATCGTCCATCATATCGGCGATCACCTCCTGCATTACCGGCGCATCGATCACCGTCACCTCGCCGAATTCAGCGTCATCCTCTCGCACCTCAGCGACCGCCCCGCGTTCCGCGAACTCTGCCGCAAGAACGGTATCGGGCGGTGGTACGACCTCATCCTATTCCTCATCTATACGCTGTTCGAACATCCGGTGGTGACCCCGGCCGACTTCACCATCCACCCCGCCTTCGCCTGCATCGTCAAGCGGCGCGACGGGATGCTCGGGCCGACCGGCGCCCTGCGGCTCACGGCGCTCCTCTACGGGAAATGGGCGGTGCCGCTATTCGCCCGCAACGCCCTGCTGTGGCTGCCGAAGAAGGTGGTCCGGCGGAAATGAAATCCCGTCAAGCTCCCTTTGACAAGGGAGCGGATGGTTTTCTTGCTTTGAAATACAGGGAACATATACTCGACACGGTTGACGGGGATTTCTTGAGGAGACGACGCATGAAAGGCATTATTCTGGCGGGCGGCAGCGGGACGCGGCTCTACCCGATCACCCGGACCGTGTGCAAACAACTGCTCCCGGTGTACGACAAACCGATGATCTACTATCCGCTCTCGACGCTGATGCTGGCGGGGATCCGCGATATCCTGATCATCTCGACGCCGCAGGATCTGCCGCGCTTTCAGGAACTGTTCGGCGACGGCGCGCAACTGGGGCTGTCGTTCAGTTACGCCGTGCAGACCGCGCCGCGCGGGCTTGCCGATGCGTTCATCGTCGGCGAAAAATTCGTCGGCAACGACCGCGTATCGCTGATACTGGGCGACAATATCTTCATCGGCCACGGCCTGCGCGACTATCTCGACCGCGCCGTCGCCCGGCCCGACGGGGCGACCGTCTACGGCTACCGGGTGACCGACCCGGAGCGCTACGGCGTGGTCTCGTTCGACAAGAACGGCAAGGCCGAGACGCTGGAGGAAAAACCGCAGAATCCCCGTTCGCACTACGCGGTGGTGGGGCTCTATTTTTATGACAATACCGTGGTCGAGGTGGCGAAACAGGTCAAACCGTCGCATCGCGGCGAGATCGAGATCACCGATGTCAACCGCCACTATCTTGCGCAGGGGAAACTGAACGTCGAGTTGTTCCAGCGCGGGTTCGCGTGGCTCGACACCGGCACCTTCGAGAGCCTCGCCGACGCCGCGATGTTCGTCAAAGCGATCGAGGAGCGGCAGGGGCTCAAGATCGGCTGTATCGAAGAGGTCGCCTACCGCATGGGCTTCATCGACGCCGGGCAACTGGAAAAACTGGCCGAACCGGTCCGCAAGTCGGGCTACGGCGAATACCTGCTCGATATCCTGAAACAGAAACGCCCATGAGAAATCCTCACAACATCCTCGTCACCGGCGGGTGCGGCTTCATCGGGAGCAACTTCATCCGCCATCTGCTGGCGCGCCCCGATTTTTCGGGCCGCATCGTCAATGTCGACGCGCTGACCTACGCCGGCAATCCGCTGAGCCTCGAGGATATCGCCGCGGCCCATCCCGACCGCTACCGTTTCCTCCACGCCGATATCTGCGACGCCCCGAAAATGACCGCCCTCATCGCCCAAGAGCAGCCCGACACCGTCGTCCATTTCGCCGCCGAATCGCACGTCGACCGCTCCATCAGCGGGCCGGCCGCCTTCATCCGGACCAATCTCGTCGGCACCTTCACCCTGCTCGAAGCGGCCCGCGCGGCGTGGAAAGATCGCACCGATGTCCTGTTCCACCACATATCGACCGACGAGGTCTACGGCTCGCTGGGCAGTACCGGCCGGTTCCTCGAAACGACCGCCTACGATCCGCGCAGTCCCTATTCGGCCTCGAAAGCGGGCTCCGACCACCTCGTGTCGGCCTACCATCACACCTACGGCCTGCCGGTGACCATATCCAACTGCTCCAACAACTACGGCCCCTATCAGTTCCCCGAAAAACTGATCCCGCTCATGATCCTCAACCTGCGCGAAGGGAAACCGCTCCCGGTCTACGGCGACGGCGGCAATATCCGCGACTGGCTCCATGTCGCCGACCACTGCGCCGCGATAGGGGAGATCATCGCCCGTGGCCGCGTCGGTGAGACCTACAACATCGGCGGCGACAACGAATGGAAGAATATCGACATCGTCCATCTCCTCTGCGACATCATGGCCGAAATAACGGGGAAAGCCCGCGCCGAATACACCCGGCTCATCACCTTCGTCGCCGACCGGCCGGGCCACGACCGCCGCTACGCGATAGACTGCGAAAAGATCAAGGGTGAACTCGGCTGGCGGCCGACCCCCGATTTCCGCGCGCTTCTCACCGCGACGGTCCGCTGGTATCTCGACAACCCCGCGTGGATCGAGTCGGTCCGCACCGGCGAATACCGCCGCTGGATCGATACCCACTACGGCGGACGGTGAGCCGATGACCGGCGAACGGGTTGCCCGCCTCCGCTTCCTCCACCTCGTACTCGACAGCCCCCTGATGGACGGCGTGATGGCGCGGTTCGACGAAATGGTCGCCCATAACCGCTATCTGTTCCGCACCGAAAAACCGCGCTACACCTTCAACAACATCAAACGCCGCGACCGGGTCGAGCTATTCGCCGCGGCCGACCGCGAACTGGCGCGCGTTCTGACCGACGGGCAATCCTACGACGTGCTGGTGCTCCATTCGCTCTACGCCGTCGACATCGAACTGCTCCCCGCCATTCCCGCCGGGATCCGGATCTGGTGGATATCGTGGGGCTACGATCTTTACAACCGGCACCTCATCGACATCGAACTGTTCGGCGAACGGACCGCCGCCCTCCGCCGCGAACTCGACCGCGAAAGGAAGGGAGGCTTTTTCAAAAAAGGGGATCTGCGCGACCTCGGCGATATCCTCTTTTTCCATCCCCGCCCCTTTGCGCTGATCGGCGAACGGCTGCGGAAACGGCTCGCCCGCCGGCGCGAGACCGCCGCCGAACGGGATGCGCGGGAACGGGCCGCCACCGAACGGGCCGTCGGCCGGATAACCTACTGTTCCACCACCCTTCCCGACGAATACGAACTCCTCGCGCGGAAAGAGTTCTTCACCCCCCGCGAGATACCCTTCAACTATGTCACCCACGACCTTTTCGACGCCGCGACCATACCGGCCGCCCCGCTCTGCGAAGGGAACGGCATACTCATCGGCAACTCGGCCACCTTCGAGAACAACCACGCCGATATTCTGGACCTCCTGCGGCGCACCCCGCCGCCCGGCGGAGAGATCGTCGTGCCGCTCAGTTACGGCGACCCGACCTATGGCGAGCGGATCGCCCGTCTGGGCAACGACCTGTTCGGCGCCCGCTTCCGGCCGGTGACCGAATTCCTCCCCTTCCCGCAGTACGCGGCACTCCTGCGCACCTGCCCCGTAGCGCTCTTCGGCCACGAACGCCAGCAGGCGCTCGGCGCGGTCCTCATCGCCCTCTGGAACGGCGCAAAGGTCTTCCTCTCGCCCACCTCGATCATCCACCGCCACCTGAAAAACCTCGGCGCGACCGTTTTTTCGATGACCGACGACCTGAACGGAGAGACGCTCGCGACCCCGCTTCCCCGCGACATGATCATCGCCAACCGCGCCATCGTCTCCCGCGAATATTCCTCCGAAACGCGGATCGCCCGGATGCGCGCCGCCATCGACCGGATCGAACGGGAAAGGGCCTGAACGCGGAACGACCGATCAACACCCCCACCGCGTCGCGGAGCCAATCCGTAAAATTTTATGTCTCCTCCCGTCGGCATTTGACAAACCACTGTCTCTCAAGTATCCTTGCGCCTGACTAAGGATGGGAGGCTATCGTGGAGACAAGAACTGCACAGGAACGAACGATGTTGAATGAATTGCGCGGTTTTCCGCCGATCATGCGGGACAAGATACTTCGCCTGATCCGCATCGTTCGTGAAGAATTCGTCGCGGTCACCGTCCCTCCCAACCGCACCGAGGCGCTACTGGCGCTGTGCGGCTGCTGGCGGGACGATCGGAACGCTGATGAACAGATCGCCGCGATAACGGGGACACGCAAGAGCCGTAGCCGGAAAATGGCCGCTCTTAAATGAAATATCTCCTCGACACGAACATCTGCATCTACTTCCTGAACGGCGACCATGCCATCGCGGAACGGATCCGGGCGGTCGGCGCCGATGCGCTCTGCATCACCGGTCCGGTGTTGAGCGAACTTTTCTTCGGCGCATACAACTCGGCACGGCCCCGCGAGAATATCGAACGGGTCAAGCAGTTCTCCCGGCTGGTCGATTTTCTGTCCGATACGCCGGAGAGCGCCGCGCAGTTCGGCAAGATAAAGGCGGAGTTGCGGCGGAAAGGAAAGCCGGTGGACGATATCGATATTTTCATTGCGGCGGCGGCGCTGGACCACGGCGCCGTCCTCGTCACGAATAATGTCTCTCATTTCTCCCGCATCGGCGGACTCGCCATCGAGAACTGGAAAAAACGCTAATCCTTCCAACGACGCTGCAGGCACGCCCGGTATTTATTGGTATCCAATTTATTCAGGGCGTCCCGTTGGGATCGCCCCTACAATTCGGTTTTGCTGCTCAACCATCAACCCTCAACTCCCGCTCAACGGGCGAACACAAGATTCGCCCCTACAATTCGGTTTTCTTGCTTTGCATTTCCTCCCCTTTATAATCGCGCGGTACCGGAGAGGAATTGAAATGATGCGACCGGAACAGAAAAAAAGCCCGTCCGACCGCAAGCCCATCCCGGTCACCCGGCCGTTCCTGCCGCCGCTCGCCGAGTTCATTCCCTACCTCGAACGGATATGGGAGAGCCGCTGGGTCACCAACGGCGGTCCTCAGCATCAGGAACTGGAACGGGCGCTCTGCCGCTATCTCAATGTCCCCTTCATCTCTCTTTTCAACAACGGCACCAACGCCCTCCTCACCGCGCTTCAGGCGCTCGACCTGCCGGAGGGGAGCGAAGTCGTCACCACCCCCTTCAGTTTCGTGGCGACCGCCCACGCCATCAAATGGAACCGCCTCACGCCGGTATTCAGCGATGTCGAACCGACCCACGGCAACCTCGACCCCGCCACGATAGAGGCGGCGATCACCCCCCGGACCCGCGCCATTCTGCCGGTCCATGTGTACGGCAACCCGTGCGACACCGCCGCCATCGCCGACATCGCCGAACGGCACGATCTCAAAGTGCTCTACGATGCGGCCCACCTCTTCGGCGTAACGCGGCCCGCCCGTCCGCCGCTCCGCGACGGCGATCTATCGGTCCTCAGTTTCCATGCGACGAAAGTTTTTGGCACCTTCGAGGGGGGCGCAATAGTCTGTTCTTCCGAGGCGATGAAAAAGAGGATCGACTCGCTCAAAAATTTCGGTTTTACCGGCGAAACGACCGTCGCCGAGGTCGGCATGAACGGCAAGATGAACGAGGTGCAGGCCGCCTTCGGCCTCCTCGCCCTTACCCATATCGACGAAGCGCTGGCGCGCCGCCGCGCCGTCGCGGAGCGCTACACCGCCGCCCTTGCGGGGATCCCCGGCATCGGCATCGTCCGGCCCTCCGTCGGGGTGACACCGGCGTGGCCCTACTTCCCGATAACGGTGGAGGCGGCGCACCTCGGCAAGAGCCGCGACGACCTGTTCGAAGAATTCAAGCGGCACGATATCCTGCCGCGGCGCTACTTCTACCCGCTCATCAGTTCCTTCGCGCCGTACCGCGATCTGCCGTCGGCCGCACCGGAGAAACTGCCGGTCGCCGCACGGTTCGCCGAGCAGGTCCTCTGTCTGCCGATCTTCCCCGACATCACCGGGGAGGAGATAGAAAGAACGATCACGGTGATAAAAGCAACATAATAAAGGAGTAAGAGATGAGCGGTTTCGCGCTAGGGCGTTATCTGGAAGATTTCACCGAAGGGGAGGTGATCGAGCACGCCCTCTCCAAAACGATCTTTGAATCGGACAACAATCTTTTTTCCCTGCTCACCATGAATCACCATCCGCTCCACACCAACGCCGACTTCGCCGCGCGGTCGCAACACGGCCGGGTGCTGGTGGTCGGGACGCTCGTTCTCAGTCTGGTGGTCGGCATGACGGTCCCCGACATCAGCGGCAAGGCAATTGCCAACCTTGAGTATGAGAAGATCGTTCATCTGGCTCCCGTGTTCGTCAACGACACCCTCTATGCGCACACCAAAGTGCTGTCGGTGACCCGTTCGGCGAAAAAGCCCGACCGCGGCGTGGTCTATGTCGAAACGACCGCCTTCAATCAGGATAAGATACCGGTCCTCTCGTTACGCAGGAAAGTATTGATACCGACACGGGGAGGTGAAAAATGAAGTACCTGATGCGTAGTCTCATGTTCGTGCCGGGCCACAACGAACGGCTGATGCAGAGCGCCGCCCGTTCCACGGCCGATGTTCTGCTCCTTGACATCGAAGACTCGGCACAGCCGGCGCAGAACAAGCAGGTCGCCCGCGATCTTATCAAAAAAATGGTCGGCGACGGCGCGTTCGCCGGACGGGTGGTCTTCCCGCGCGTGAACGACCGGGAGAGCGGCCATCTTCTGCGGGACATCCACCAACTCACCCTCCCCGGCATCACCGGCTTCATGTATCCCAAATCGCAGAAAGGGGAGGATGTCTATTTCTTCGACAAACTGCTCGAAACCATCGAGTACGAAAAGGGGATCCCGACCGGCACCTACAAGATCATACCGCTGATAGAAACGACCGGCGCGGTACTCAACGCGCAGGATATCTGTCAGGCGTCCAAACGGGTGGTGGCCATCGCGTTCGGCTGTGAGGATTTCGTCAGCGACCTCGGCGGGATACATGACGCAGAGGGAAAAAGTATTTTCAGCGCACGCGCGCTCATCGCCATGGCGGCGAAAGCGAACGGCGTCATCCCGATAGACACGGTCCACATCCATGTGCACGATCTGGTCGATCTGGAGAAAAATATCACGCTGGCCAAAGAATTGGGCTTCGAGGGGATGTTGGTGCTTAACCCCAAGGAGATACCGCTCGTGCATCAATACTACAGCCCCTCCGCGGAAGAGATCGCCGACGCGAAGGAGATGCTGCGCCTGTTCGAGGAGGCGCAGAAGGAGGGGAAAGGGGTCGCCATCATGAAGAACAAATTCATCGGCCCGCCGATGGTGATCGCGGCCAACAAGACCTTGAAAAAGCACGAACTCATTCAACAGCGGGGGGCGAAATGAAAAAACTGGTCATTCTCGGCGGCAGCGGCATCGGCATGATCGCCGCATCGGTCGCCGATTCATTGGGGTACTATGAGGTCGCCGGCTTTCTCAACGACGCGCTCCCGGTCGGCTCCGAGGTAGGGAAATACAAAAAGATACCGGTCATCGGAACGACCGAAGATGTCGAGAAATATGTACGGGAGAACTGCTATTTCTTCATCGCCTATGTGGGCCTGCAGAACGAAAAGGCGACCTTCCATAAGGTTGAGACCCTCCCCATTCCCCCCGACCGTTTCGCGACGCTGATACACCATACCGCCATCATTCCCAAGGGCTACGCGAAGATCGGGAACGGGTGTCTCTTCTCGCCGCTGTGCCAGTTGTCGCCCGACACCACCATAGCCGACAACTGCATCCTGCTCCCCAACTCGTTCGTGGGTCACGACAGCACGCTCGAACGGTTCGCCCATGTGGCGACCAACGGCGTCATCGGGGCCAATGTGCTGGTCGGGAAGGCGGTACATATCGGCAGTAACGCCACCATCCGGGAAAAGGTGAAGATCGGCGATTTCAGTCTGATCGGCGCCGGATCGGTGGTGCTCAACGATGTGCCGGAGAACAGCATCGTTGTCGGCAATCCCGCGAAACTTCTGAAACAAAGGTAACCGTTCTCAACGGAGGTCCCCATGACCCACGCACCCATCGCCATCATCGGGCTCGGCTATGTCGGCCTGCCGCTCGCGGTCGAATTCGGGAAGGTTCGTCCCGTGGTCGGCTTCGACATAAAAAAAGAGCGCATCGCCGAACTGAAAAGCGGCCACGACCGCACCCGCGAGGTGTCGCCCGACGGCCTCAAAGCGGCCACGCATCTCACCTATACCGCCGAACTCGACGATATCCGCCCCTGCGCCATCTACATCGTCACCGTCCCGACCCCCATTGACATCTACAAACGGCCCGATCTCACCCCGGTGGTGAAGGCGACCGAAACGGTCTCGAAGGTGCTCAAGAAAGGAGACATCGTCGTTTACGAATCGACCGTCTACCCCGGCTGTACCGAAGAGGACTGCGTCCCGATACTTGAGAAGGGCAGCGGACTCAAATTCAACAAAGATTTCTTCTGCGGCTACTCCCCCGAACGGATAAATCCCGGCGACAAGGTCCATACCGTCACCACCATAAAGAAAGTGACCAGCGGCTCGACGCCGGAGGCGGCCGAGAAGGTCGACGCGCTCTACCGCTCCATCGTCACCGCCGGCACCTACAAAGCCTCATCGATAAAAGTGGCGGAAGCGGCCAAAGTCATCGAGAACTCCCAGCGCGACATCAACATCGCCTTCGTCAACGAACTGGCGCTCATCTTTGAACGGATGGGCATCGACACCGTCGAAGTGCTCGAAGCGGCGGGGACCAAATGGAACTTCCTCCCGTTCCGCCCCGGACTCGTCGGCGGCCACTGCATCGGCGTCGATCCCTACTACCTGACCCATAAAGCCGAATCGCTCGGCTACCACCCCGAAGTGATACTCGCCGGTCGCCGCATCAACGACAACATGGGGAACTTCGTCGCGCAGAAAGTGGTGAAACTCATGAGCCGCAACGGCGCCAAGATACTCGGCGCGAAAGTGCTCGTCCTCGGCATGACCTTCAAAGAGAACTGCCCCGACATCCGCAACTCGCGCGTCATCGACATCATCCGCGAACTCGCCGATTTCGGCTGCGCCATTGATGTCTACGACCCGGTGGCGGAACCCGAAGAAATAGTGGAAGAGTACGACATCCACCCCGTCAAAAAGCCCGCCGGACCCTACGACGCCGTGGTCCTCGCCGTTTCCCACAATGAATTCAAAGACCTCGACATCCCCGCGCTCCTCAAGAAAGATGCCGTCCTCTTCGATGTGAAATCGATCCTCGATAAAAAACAGGTCACGGCACGGCTGTAGAAAAATCGACTTTTATTGTACATAAAAAGTCAAGAATTCGACTTTTTGTTGACTTGGCCCCTCTTTTTATATAAAAAATGGTGTAATCATCATTTCTCGACGGAGGGAAGATGAAACGGAAATTCATGGAAAAACTGATCGCATGGAAAACGCAGGAAAAAGCGCCGCCGCTTCTCCTCATGGGTGCGCGGCAGACCGGAAAAACCTACATCCTTAAAGAATTCTGCAAGGATCACTTTGCAAAGCACCTCTATATCAATCTGGAGGAGAGCCGTGACCATGTAAGTTTTTTCGAAAACTCTCTGAATCCGGAAGAGATCATCCGGAACATAGAGACATATCGCGGAGAAAAGATATCAATAGAAGATACGGTCATTTTCTTTGACGAGATACAGGTAAGCGAACGGGCCATCGCCGCGCTCAAATACTTCAACGAATCGGAGAAACCCTATCGCATCGTCTGCGCCGGCAGTCTCCTCGGCGTTCAATTGAACCGGATGTCCGCTTCATTCCCGGTCGGCAAGGTGGCGATCGAACAGCTCTACCCGATGGACTTTGAGGAATTCCTGCTGGCGGTCGGTGAAGAGTTGCTCGCCGCAGAGATCCGTACCGCCTACGGAAAACTGAAGCCGCTCAACGAAGCGCTGCACCGGAAGGCGCTCCAGCTCTACCGCACCTACCTCTGCATCGGCGGCATGCCGCAGGCCATCATGGAGTATATCGCGAAGAAGGGCGACATGGTCGCATACGACCGGAACATTCACCACAACATCATCTTCGCGTACCTGGCCGATATGGCCAAATACACCACCGGCACACAGGCGGTAAAAACCGCTCAGGCGTACAACAGCATCCCCGCTCAGTTGGCGAAAGAGAACAAAAAATTCATGTATAAACTGGTTCACGAGAAGGCAAAGAAGGAGAGTTATGAAGGAGCGCTGGAATGGTTGCTTCAGAGCGGACTGCTCCTCAAGGCGGTGCGGATCGACCTGCCGCAGGCGCCGCTGTCGGCATACCAGAAACCCAATTTCTTCAAACTGTATCTGTCGGATGTCGGCCTGCTCACGGCGCTCTCGAAATTTCACTTCGGCGAGATACTGCTGGAAACATCGCTGATGTACCGCGGCGTTCTTACCGAGAACTTCGTCGCACAGACCTTCCGGTGCGCCGGACTCGATCTGTGGTACTGGGAATCAAACGCCGAGGCGGAGGTCGATTTTCTTCTTAATGTAGAAGGGAACATCATCCCCGTCGAAGTGAAAGCCGCCGACAATACCGCCTCAAAAAGCCTGAGTTCCTACCGCGACCGGTATAAACCCGATCATGCCCTGCGGATATCGACCAAGCATTTCGGCTATACCGGCGGCGTCAAAGCCATACCACTCTATGCCGTCCATTGCATCGGCGGATAACCCGCCGAGCGTCCTGTTCCGTGATGTAGGGGCGCGCCAACGGCACGCCCGGTATTCGTGCGTTGATCCCGTAGGGGCGGACCGGTGTGTCCGCCCGGTATTCGGGGGTGTCCGCGTTTCAGGGTGCACACATCGGTGCACCCCTACGGATCATAAACAAAGTGGGGCGCCCCGCCTCCGTGTTTCACGTCTCACGACTCACGATTCACGGATCCAGAGCGCCCCTATCGGGTTGGGAGGGGGTTTCGGTTCAGGATCGGGCGTCCCGTTGGGAAGCCCCTACGATTCGGTATTTCCCTTCACCCATCAACCTTCAACTCCTGCTCAACTCCTGCTCAACAGGGCGTACCCGCCCGCTCAACTCCCGCTCAACAGCGCAGCATTCACCTAAAAAAACTTCTGATCCTCGACAGAACGGTCGCCGCCGCCGGTACATTCACCGTCACGCCGTCACCGTGACTCCAGTCGCTGTAGTAGCCCTTGGCATCGTAGCCGCGCACCTCGGCATAGTAGGTCTGTCCGCTGACGATATCGGCATCGGTGATGATCGCTTGGAACCCATTGGTCACCGTGACCACATCCGTTATGGCCGCGCCCGACGAATTGACGATACGGACATCGTACCCCTTCGCCTTGAAGACCGGACTCCACGCCACGCCGATCTGCCCGGCGTAGGACTGCGCGTCAATGTCGGTGTTGGGATTCTGTATCTTACCGTTCTTTATCACTGCTTCGCGGGCCGGAATGGGGGCGGTGTACTTCTTCTGATCGATCGCATAGAGATAGCCGTCGGCGACGCCGACCACCACCTCTATCTTCCCGTCGTTGTCCACATCGGCGAGTATCGGATTGCCCACCGCGTAGTCGAAAAGATACGACCACGCGAGGCTTCCATCCTCGGTGTTGACCACATACAGATAGCCGTCGGGACTGCCCACCACGAACTCCTCGAGCCCGTCACCGTCGATATCGCCCGAGGCGATGTTGGAGAGTTTCGATCCGGGACAATCGGTGCGGGTCAGGAACGAATCGACCGGCAGATCTATCGCCATCCCGAGATAGAGACAGCGCTTCCACAGCGCCGTCCCGTCCAGCCCCGAATAGGCCGACAGATCGCCGTACTGACCGCCCAGCGCCACATCGAGCCCCGGATTGGTGTCAATGTCGGCAAGTCCGGCATGATTCATGTAGTAATTATAGTAGGAAGAGCCGGCACTGAAAGGAAATTCCCACAACACCGAGTTGTCAGGACGCAAGATGCGCTTCTGATCGAATGACTGATTGCCGAACAAATCATAAACCCCATTGCCATCAAGGTCTGCGGAAAATCCGTTACGGTTCAACCTGCCCAGCGTAAGCGTAGTAAGACGGGTAGAAGTTGCGGGATCGAGAACCTCTCCAGTTCCTTCGCTAATAACGAATAGAGTATCCAATCCCACGGCATTTGGTACTGTCACAAGAGTCGCTTTTTGATAACGGCTGGTATCGGGATTTTCGAAATTCATAAGAGAATTTCCGTTGGTTGCCTCAAAGGCAAGAACGGTCGGATGGTTCCCACCAAAATCTATGAATGCCGCGATATCCCGGGATGTGCCCCCGCCGAAATTGCCGCTGACGAAACTGTTTGGTTGAATAACCGCACCGGGGAAATCTTTTCCCCACACAAGGGCGCCGGTAGCAGATCGAAACTCAATACGAGGGGCACCCAGAGAGGTAAGTGTATTCCTCAATATATTGTAACTGCCCCCCGCCGTTGGTTGAACAGAGAACAACTCCTGATTAACCGTGTTTGAAAGAGACCAGAGCATGGTAGGAGCGGTTAAGGGGTTGGCCGCCGATGGATTCCAAAGAGACAGCCGCTTTCGCGCATCGGTGGTGAGGAGACGGGCAGATCCCTTATGAGGAAAAACCACCGCGCTTCCCGTGTGGTTATTAGCAGGAATAGAGACTATGACAGTGGGACTTGATCCAGACAGATCAACGCATTGTACCACACCGCTATTTCGGGAAAGACAGACGGCCCCTGTTTCGACTTTTACTACAAGAGCCTCTTCATCATTGCTTAGCGCGGTGATCCGAGAAACAAAGGGAATATCGGTTGCCGCCGACAGAGCAACAACCTCCTCGGGCTTGCCATCGTTGTTGTTGTCGCGTACCGCTATAAGATCCGAACTGCCGTTACCGTCCATATCTTTTAGGCAACTTTGTTTGTGGGCGCGATAGTCGTCGATCGATGATTTGGTTTCCCTCGAACATTCAAGTAATGAAAGGTTCGATGCGGACCACACTTGAGTCAAAGCTCCATCAGGCATTAAACGATAGGCCATTATTTCCCCATAAACGGGAATCGTACTGTTCCCCGCCACCGTCCGCTTTACCACCAACTCGGGGATGCCGTCTCCCGTCAGGTCGGCTACGGTCTGAATGTAGGCATCGGTGATGTATCCTTTAAGAATACCGTCAGCGGCGCGATACACGGCGGTCACCCACCGATTCGGCTCATTGATACCGTCCTTTTCCGCAGGTACCTGTTTGTTGTTGACCCGTGTCAGTTCAAGCGTGTTGTTATAGACAGAGATCGCCACTTCGGGCAGACCATCGCCATCCAGGTCGGCTACCGCTTCGGGGATGAACTCTACTTTTACATCGCCGGTGTTCTGACCGTATTCGTATTGCCATTTGAAACTGTCGGTCACATAATCATAGACCGATATGCCCAGAGATCCACGGTTCCCATAGGTGGCAACCATTCCCGAGAAAATAAATTCGGCCGGAGCAACGCCATCCACATCCACGATGAGGTTGGGACCATAACTGAACTTGCCGAATACCGAAGGGGTCGTACGCGCTCGACGAACTTCACCGGTTTTTGCATCAAGCACCGTTATTTTCGCATAGTCGTTGATGTCGATGGCCAACTCGGTAGTTAACGCGTCGCCGTCCAGATCGCCAAAGGCAAGTTCGAACCCGTTGTTGGTCAGATTCTCAGCGGTCGTCCATGCCACCTTGGGATTTGAGAGGCCATCGGTGAAATCGTAAGCCCGCACCCCGACTACCGACCAAAGATTTCGAGTGACTATTTCCAACGTTCCATTGTTGTCAATGTCAATTGTTTTCAAAGGAACGCCGCAGGGAAGAAGTTCCGAAAAAAGTTCACCAGTAGAGGCAGATACTATGTAGCATTGGTAGTTGTTTCCAAATACTACGAGTTCTTCTTGACCATCTCCATTTAAATCCCATCGTCCGGCAAGAGAGGTGGCCCCGATGTTCCCGGCATCCCAAAGAAGATGACCGCTTCCGTTTTTTTTGAATATATGGCCCCCTTGTACAAAGACAAATGCCGGTGAAGAATAAACACTTCCTTCCATCAAGAGAGTGCGATCATTAAAACCTCCTCCCATCGGCAGTTTCCAGGCCACCTCGGGCACAGCGATATTTCCATCGCCTGTTGAACGACCACTTCTTGCGCCGTTATAAACCCGTTCGGGCCAGTAGTCCACGGCGTACAAGGCCGTCAGCCCGAAGAGCACACTCAAAATAACAAGTACATTTCTCATCGTATCCTCCCTCTCAATCCGTCAATGAACATAGCTTCATAATAAACAGAATTAAGAGTCTGTCAACTTAATTTATGTAAAATATATTCGGATACTTGTTGTCCGGTATCGAGGCCCTCGCAACATTTGAAACCATTCGATTGTCAAACCGACATGACGCGTGCCGCGCGTTTGTGAATGATCTCCCTCTTTCTTTGACAACCGCACCGTTTTTGCTAGAGTTAAGCGCTCGTATGGAGGGGCACATGAAGACAGTTTCGGTACAACGGTCCCGACTCACCGGCACGGTCGATGTCTCCGGCGCGAAGAATAGTTCGCTTCGTCTTCTGGTGGCCTCGCTTCTTACCGAAGAACCGGTTATCCTTCGTAACATTCCAAATATCCTTGATGTTCGGACTCAGATCGAGATGTTGGAAAAGGTAGGCAAGAAGATAGCCGTGCAGGGAAATACCCTTACCGTCACCGACCAAAAACCAAAAACAGAACTTTCATGGGATGGCCGCACCATTCGCAACACCCTGCTTATGCTTGGCTCACTCCTCGCCCGTCACGGTGAGGGGCGGGTACCGCTACCGGGCGGCTGCGATCTCGGCGAGCGGAAATATGACCTGCACGAAATGGCCATGCGAACGCTCGGGGCGGAGGTATGGGAAGAGGCGGGCTATCTCTGTGCAAAGTCAAAAGGACGGTTGACAGGAGCCGACATACGGCTATCCATCCGCTCCACCGGCGCTACCGAGAACGGCATACTCATGGGAACCTTGGCAAAGGGAACCACCACCATCTGGAATCCCCATGTGCGTCCCGAGATACTCGACCTTATCGCCATGCTCCGCGCGATGGGGGCCAAGATTACGGTTAACGGACAGGAATCCATAGTAGTGGAAGGGGTCGAAAAACTGCACGGATGCGCCTACACCTGCATTCCCGACAATATGGAGGCGATCACTTTTCTCATCGCGGCGGCGGTGACCGGCGGTGAGGTGGAGATACGGAATTTTCCCTTCGATCATTTGGAAGTGCCGCTTATCCATCTGCGTGAATCGGGGCTGAGATACTTCATCGCGCAGGACCGCAACAGCATCATCGTCCGTCCCTCGGCGATCTATCCGGTGGATATCGCGACCGGTCCCTATCCGGCGATAAATTCCGATATGCAGCCGCTCTTCGCGGTGTACGGGCTGATGGCAAAGGGCGAAAGCCGCATCGTCGATCTGCGCTTTTCGGGGCGGTTCCAGTATGTCGAAGAGTTAAAGAAGATGGGGGCGGAGAGTTCGGTGCAGGGCGATATGCTGAAACTGACGGGTGGCAAGAAGCTGAAAGGGACGGCCGTGACCGCGCTCGACTTGCGCGCTGGTGCCGCGCTGGTGCTTGCCGGGCTGTGCGCCGATGGCAAAACGACCATCACCAATTTCGAGCAGGTCGAACGGGGATATGAGAGCATAGTGGAAAAAATCACTTATTTGCAAGGGAACATCCATGAGCTTTAGGGAAGCCGTCCTATCAGATATCCGCTTTTACCGGATGCAGGAGAGCCTTTGGTCTTCGATCATTACTTTCTTTTTTGATCCGAGATTCCAATTCGTGTTTCTTTACCGACTCGGGTGTCTTTTAAGAAGGATTCCCTTGCTCAGACTGTTTACCATTTTTATCAAGTATCATTACCTCATATTTTTCAGTAGCGAGGTTTCCCTCAAGGCACAGATAGGAAAAAACTTTAAAGTTGCACACCCCATAGGCATAGTGATCGGCGACAGAACCGTCATCGGCGACAATTGCACCGTATTTCAGCATGTTACCTTCGGTTCGTCGGGAAGAAAGGATCGTCCCAAAGAGTATCCGGTCATTGAGGATGGGGTTACTATTTATTCCGGTGTCACCCTAATCGGCAATGTTCGTGTGGGAAGAAATTCGGTGATCGGTGCCCACGCACTGGTAACAAAAGATATACCGCCTGACTGTATCGCCGCCGGCGCTCCGGCAAAACCGCTACAGAAATAATATGAAAAGAGATTTTATCCGTTCCTTGCTTATAAAGGCGTTTCATCTGGGATTGTCATTCGTGATGGGCGTCATCGTCGCACGTTGTTTAGGTGCCGAAGGGCGCGGTCTCATCGCCGTCTATTTTGTTTCTTTGCAACTAATCCTTTCCCTAACAAATTGGGGCGCCACCAGTTCTTTTTCTTATTTCATGTCTAAAAAAGGCTATTCCATTCAAGATATTTCCAGTATTCAATCCATACTCTACCTGTTGACCTCGTTCATTTCCGTGATAGCCCTAGTCATCATCTATTATGAACAGGATATCCTTTCTAACTGGATCATCACACTGCTGGTCCTTGCCTCTATTTTTCCCCAACGTTACATTGGCTCGACCAATGCGTTTGCACTATCTCAACGAAATATCGCCAAACTCAATTACGCAGAGATCATCCCGGTCATCGTCGAATTCGTGTTGGTAGTGGTCTTTGTGCTGTTTCTTAATGGCGGCCTTGTGACCTATTTCTTGATAGTTCTAATTTCTAACCTCGCCAATGCGCTACACGCTTATTTGTGGGTGCGGAATATTGAAGGTTACCGTTTTTTTGTTTTTGACTTCAAATTATTTAAAGAAAAAGGGTGGCCTGTTGTCCGCAAGGGCTTCGAATTTGCATTGCCTCTTTTTGTAATGAGTCTCAACTATCGGGCGAATGTCTTGATTATCAATCACTTCATGGACAAAAAGGATGTTGGTATCTTTTCGGTGGCAATGTCATTATCGCTTCTTTTATGGACCATTCCTGATGTCCTGAAATCGATAATTTTTTCTTACAGTGTGTCATCTAAAGACCCTGTGGTTTTTTCTCACAAGTTGTGGCAGAACACATTAAAACTCATGATTGCTACCCTTCCACTCATTGTTTTTATTGGTGTTGCCGCCCCTTATTTTATTCCTTTCTTCTATGGAAGCGAATTTGTCTCTGCATCTACCGCGCTGATAATTCTGCTCCCCGGCACCTATCTTATGGTATTTTTTAAACTATTGAACGGCGACCTCGCCGCGCGTGGATTTCCGCTTGTCGCGATGAAGGTCTTTTCCGTTTCGGCTCTAGCCAATATCGCCGCCAACATCATCATGATCCCTCGGCTTGGTATTATCGGAGCGGCGATAGCCTCCAGCGTCTGTTATGCCTTTGCCGCACTTTATTATACTTGGGACTACTACCGCTTAACCTTTAGGACACCGCAGACGGCATGATATATCGCGAGAACCTTGACCTGACCAACTACAACACATACCGGATACCGGCAACCGTTCACCGTGCCTATTTTCCTCAGAACGCGGCCGATCTCGTCGCCCTCTGCGCCCAACATCGCGGCGACCCGATACTCTTTTTCGGTAATGGCAGCAATCTCATCTTCTCTAAACCGCGCTATGAAAAAGAGATATTTGTATTCATCCGCGAGGAGATGAGCACCATCACGGTGACCGATGACCGGATAACGGCACAGGCGGGGGCAACGCTCGAACAGCTCAGTGAAACGGCACGCGACGCGGGACTCGCGGGAATGGAGATATTCTGGGATATTCCGGGGACGGTCGGCGGCGGTGTCTATATGAACGCCGGTGCCTACGATGGCGATCTGTGGTCGCTCCTCGAATCGGTCGAATGGGTCGATACCGCGACCGGCACCCTACGGACCGCGAGAAAAGAGGAACTTGCTTACGGCTACCGGCAGAGCGCCTTTCAGAAGATGTCGGCGGTCATCACCCGCGCGGTGTTCCGTCTTTCGCGGGGAGATAACGCGGCGATAACAGAGAAAATGAATTGCATCCGTGAAGAGCGGCACTGCAAACAGCCGTGGGATATGCCCAGTGCCGGTAGTGTTTTCAAGCGACCTCAGGGGCGATTCGTTGGTCAGATGATAGAGGAATTGAATTTGAAGGGATATCGCATCGGCGGGGCCGAAGTGTCGCCAAAACATGCTGGATTCGTTGTGAATTCCGGTGGCGCAACCGGCGCCGATATCCTTGCGCTCGTGGCCCATATTCAGCAAAAGGTGCGGGAAAGATACGGCGTGGAACTCGAACTGGAACAGCAAGTAGTTTAGATGAAAATTCTTTATTTAATAACTAGCACAAGGGGACATGGACAAGGCGGACATGCGATGAGCTTGAAGACTATATCCGAAACCATGGTAGCCATAGGAGATGTTTGTATTCTCTGCATAGGCGTACTGCCGCTGGCAATTTTTCGTCAATCAAATGTAAAAACAGAATATATTTTTTACAACGGGAAGAAAACAATTAATGTAATCAGGGATATTTTGCATAAAATCAATGAGGTCAAGCCCGACATAATTCATTCCTTCGATACTCGAGCCCTTTTCTTTGCACGAATTGCCGCACTGCGCTATCGTTTGCCGCTTGTTCACACCAAAGCAGGGGGACCCAACCCGACCCGGTGGTATCCGTTCGCAAAAACACTGATCTGTTTCAGCAAAGAGAATTACGACTATTTCCGCGCCCAGCCGAAATTTAGAAAAACGGCGCTTCACTTGATACCAAATAGAGCGGTTGAACCACCGGAAGACCCCGCCCGCGTCGCGGAGGTTCGCGCCCTTGCGAAAGGTGCGCCCGTACTCATGCGTATCGCGCGGATCGGCAATACATATGCCGAATCATTCCGCCAAACCATCCGTCTTTCTAATGAGTTGACGAATCGTGGCGCGCGTCACGCACTCGTTCTGGTGGGTGTTGTCGAAGATCAACCGGTACTTGAAGAATTAAAAAAGATGGCGCAAGGATTGGAGGTCCATTTCCTGACAGATTCTCACTTTACCCTGAACGCGGCAGAACTCGTTCCTGCCGCCGATCTGGTCGTGGGGACAGGGCGTTCGATACAGGAAGCGGCATCAAAGGGAAAGGTTCTTTTGACGCCTCTTGCGGGTTCTGCGATGCCGGTGCTGGTGAACAAGGAAAATGTTGAGGCGCTCATGGTTACCAACTTCTCCCCGCGCAATGTGTTAATAGATTATAGCGAACAACAGACTATCGCGATGATCGCTGAACTGACAAACGATTCCTTAAAACGAAAAGAATACAGTCATTTTTCCAAGAAATTTTTTATTGATCATTTTGATATTCGTTCGGCGTTACCCCGTTATGAGGCCATATATCGTGTGGCTTCTTTCTCAATGGGGTGCTGGATCGGAGACCTGTTGCATGGATTGATAACTACCGTTCGCGCTTTTGATTATGACAGAAGACAGCGAGATACAACAAGTTGATGGCAATGCTATTTACAATTGGATGGAGACGGCGTTGCGAGTATTGATAGTGATTGATGGCAGTAAAGACAAGAAAGAGGTTGCTTCTTTTAACAGAAAATTCCTAGAACTTCTTGCAATTAATGATATACCTCATAACATTCTTCCGCTGTTACCCTCCGAAATGTGGTCGATCACAAAAGAAGATACGGTGATCTTTCGCAGAAATCTCACGGATGATCATTACCTTTTAGCGCCGATCCTTACACAGATATGGGAGCGCGAAATAGGGGTCAGAGTCTTCCCGGATTGGAGTACATCTTGGCACTACGATGATAAAATCAGCCAATATCTTCTTTGCAAAGCACACGATCTTCCCTACACCGAATCATGGATTTTCTGGAATAAACAGGAGGCCCTTCATTGGGCCGAGACTGAAGCTCGCTATCCTGTTGTGTTCAAACTCAAAGGGGGGGCAGGCTCGTCTAACGTGGTGCTGGTAAGGAAAAGAGCCGAGGCGATAAAGTTGATAAAGGCCATGTTCGGGAAGGGGATTCGACAATGGCATGTGCCCAGTGCCGACAATGTATGGTTCCATCCCTCCAGTTTCATTAAGACCATCAAATGGCATCTTCTTAATATAATGAGAAGTTTCCGTGGCGAAGACCCTATGGAAGGCTATCTCCCCCATAAGAACTATGCTCTTTTCCAAAAGTTCCTTCCGGGCAATGCCTTCGACACCCGCATTACGGTCATTGGCGATCGCGCCTTTGCCTTTCGCAGAATGAATCGAAAAAATGACTTTCGCTCATCGGGCAGCGGCAAGATAGACTACGATCAAAACAAAATCGACAAACGCTGTCTGGAGGTTGCCTTTAAGGTTTCCGCTGAATTGAAATTCCAGTCGATGGCCTATGACTTTCTGAAGAATGAGAGCGGCGGTATCGAGTTCTGCGAGATGAGTTATTCGTATAATGATACCGCAATATATAATTGCCCGGGCCACTGGGATAGAGCGGGGAATTTTATAGAGGGCCATTTTTGGCCTCAGACCTGTATTTTGGAAGAGCTGCTTCATATAAACATAAGACAGCCGTAGGATCATGATGGAATCATTGCCGAGAGCCAAATGGCAAGTAGCAACAGGTTTTTTGTTGCTTGTCTATATGGCGGGACAAATCATTTTCCAGCAGGAGAGCAATGTTCAATACCGCAATGCTCTTAACTTGTTGTTGGTTTTTGTTTTTTTGGCAGACAGCATTCTCAACAGAAACTACAAAATACCATTCAACGGCTATTTGTTGTCGTACGGGGTGTTTGTCTTTTTTTCTTTTCTTAGCTTTTTCTGGTCGTCATTGCCGGAGGTTTCTTATAATACCAATATCACACTAGTACAAGTGTGTTTGAATAACTTTTTAATATATGCTTTGCTTAAACGGTATCGAATTTCTCATTGGATGTTGAGCGGCGTAGTTGTTGGTGCTTTTTTCAACTATCTGATTGCCTTGGGTGTGTACACGCCGAGTTACGAAATTTATAGGAGTTTAAGATTCGGAGGCACCTTTCCTAATTCGAATCAATTAGGTATTGCCATGATGTTCAGTATTTTTGCAAGTTTGGTTTTCCTTCGTTTGTATAATAACAGGTACATACAGGTAGTTGCCGTAATTAATATAATATTTGCCCTGTATGTTTCGTTTCTTACCGGTAGTCGAAAAGGTATTTTCTTTTCTGTTATCTTGGCCGCGATATTTCTGATAACGCAATTTGCCAAACCTCGCCGAATACTATTATTTTCATTGGTTATTCTAAGTATTTTCTATGTTTTCTACGATACCTTTTTCTCAGAAGGTCAGATGGAAGTAATAGAATACTCCATTGATAGGGCCGATAGAATGATGGATGGATTTAGCGGTGAAGAAGAGGAGATGGAAGCAAGCACGGAAGGCAGAATATTGTTGGCGCAAAAAGCAGGAGCGGTATTTCTGGACAATCCTTTTATCGGCGTGGGGGTCAATGCTTTTCGCTATTTTACCGGGGGAGCTTATGCGCATAATAATATAATGGAATTGCTTGCATGCCTTGGTCTTATAGGTTTCACACTATATTACTTGGGTTATTTCTTGATTTTGCGCACCTATATGATGAATAAAGTAGCGGGGAATGTACTTTATTTTGTTTTGTTATTGCTGATTTTGGCCCTCGATGTGGGGATGGTGAGTTATTATGAGAAGGGTAATTTATTGATGGTCGTTTGGTTATCGGCTAAACTAGAAGAAAGGACTGAGCAAGAGGGATTGGCTTGAAAAAAATAGTTTGTCTTATCGATTCGCTTGGTTCCGGTGGCGCCCAACGACAGATGGTCTATCTTTGCAATGTGCTGGACAAGGCAGGGTATGAGGTGACATTGATAACCTACTTCAAGGTCGATGAATTCTTCAACAATGATCTTGCCGATGTCGGCATTCGACATGTCTCTGTATATGGAAAATCTAAAGTTCTTCGCTTCTGTCGAATCTGTCGGGAGATCATAAAAATAGCCCCAATCGCCGTAATCTCTTACCTTAACTTTCCAAATATCGTCAATGAAATATGCGGTATCTGGGGAAACTGGCGTGTTATCGTGTCCGAAAGAGTGGGTATTCCGACACTCTCCATGCGATATAGAGTCAGCTTCCACCTGCATCGTCTTGCCGATGTCGTGGTCTGCAATTCTTGGGACTTTTCTGATAAACTGAAGAAAATGGCTCCGCGACTAGAGAGTAAAGTGAATACCATCATCAACACAGTCGATCTAACCAAGTTTTCGACGGTCGTTACCTCGAAGCCGATAAGAAAAGATGATGTTGAGATAATAATAGTGGCTAGTTTCCAGAAAAAAAAGAATCCCGCCAATGTAGTCGCGGCTCTTCACCATCTTCTTCATAAGAACTTGTTGGCGAAAGTACATATCTCGTGGTATGGCAACAATCTTTTTGAGAATGGCTATCCGACACCGAGGTCCCAATGTTATCTTGATACTTTGTCGGCTATAAAGGACCGCAACTTGGAGGCCGTGTTTTTGCTCCACGAACCGGTGCGAGAAATCATTAGAGTTTATCATTCTGCCGATGCTGTGATGCTTCCTTCTTTTATAGAAGGATTTCCCAATGTAATCTGTGAGGCGATGGCGTGCGGTAAGCCGATCTTGGCAAGCAATGTCTGCGACCATGCGCGATTGGTGAAAGAAGGAAAGAACGGTTTTCTTTTCGATCCGCAAGATCCCACTTCCATTGCAGAAGCAATTAATAAATTCATAGTATTGTCTCCGGAAGAGAGAGAGGCAATGGGACAAGAATCGCGTAGAATGGCAGAAGAATTATTCGGTGGCGACCATTTTCTGAAAAGTTATGTTGCCGTGATAGAGGGGAGAAAATCATGAACATTATTTCATCGCCGATCCGCGTGACCTTGAAGGCGGCAGGCTTTCTAAAAAAGGTCATCGAATATCTGCTTTGTCGGCTCTACTCCACATGTTTTCGCTCCTGCGGCAGGAATGTGCGCTTTTTCCCGATATCTTCTTCTTTCAACTATTCTTGCATCTCGATAGGCAACGATGTCTATATCGGTCCGGGTGCGATGTTCGGTGGATCGACACAGGCGGGGATTTTTATCGGGAACAAGGTGATGTTCGGCCCGAAGGTAACGATCATAACGGGGAGGCACAACACGCCTCTTGATGGGCGTTATATGTTTGATATAAAAGAAAAGATGTCGGGCGACGATCTGCCGGTCCACCTTGAGGATGATACTTGGTTTGGGGCACGGTCGATAATTCTAAGAGGCGTTCGTGTCGGTCGTGGCGCTATCGTGGCGGCTGGCGCATTGGTCACGAAAGATGTTCCGCCATATGCGATAGTAGCGGGGTTCCCTGCAGGGATTATAAAATATCGTGGTGTCATGGAAGAGATCGCGCAACACGAACAAAAGCTCTATGGAAAAGTTATCACATCTGGAGATGAGAGGTGATGAGTCCGACAAAAAAGAAAAAGGTTCTGTTCGTTGGTTCTTTTGCGAAAAGCTCAAAAGATGGCAGTACCGGAGGCCTAAATTTTGCCAGTCGCTCTTTGATAGAATCTTCATTATCTGAACATGTCGAATGGCGCTTAATAGACTCGACGACCCCCACTGTCCCTTCGCCCAACATGAGGATTCGCTTCTTGCTCGCAGTGATCAGAGTTTTTCTTTTTCTTTTTTACACGGTATTTCATCGCCCTGATTATACTCTGATATTCGTCGGGAATGGGTACAGTTTCCTTGAAAAAGGGCTGATGTGTATCTGGGCAAAAGCGTTGAGGATCCCGATACTCTTAGCTCCTCGATCTGGATATATTGTAAAAGATTTAAAAAGTTCCCGACGAATGCGATGGTATGTTCACACCGTGTTTTCCATTTCTGACAAAGTAATCTGTCAGGGTGAGAAATGGCGCGACCTGTTTGTTTCCTTTCCCGGAGTGAAGGAAAAACAGTTGGTCGTGATAAAAAATTGGCTAGATACCTCGCGTTACGAGAAAAATGTTTTTTCCTTGGATCGGGTTCCGATAAACATCCTTTTTATGGGATGGATTGAGGAGGCGAAGGGGGTGTTCGATCTCGTTGATGCGGTACGCCCGCTTTGTTCGGGAAAAACGAGACCTTTTATCGTTCATTTTGCAGGCGATGGAAGAGTAACCGCAAGATTACGGGAGAAAATAGTAAAGGAGAATCTCACCCGGGTGTGTTTATTGGAAGGTTGGGTCACGGGTGAAAAAAAGTCGACGCTGTTGTCGCAAACCGATATTTTTGTTCTGCCCACAAAATTCGAAGGATTTCCCAATGCTCTTCTTGAAGCGATGGCGTGTGGCATTCCGTCGATATCGACGAGGGTCGGCGGTATTCCCGACTTGATCGTTGATGGGGACAACGGTTTGTTGATAGAGGCGGGCGATGTTGCCGCATTGTCGGAGAAACTCGCGCTCTTGCTTTCCGATGCCGATCTCAGAAAGAAATTGGGAGATAGCGCCTATGCGACGGTTCAAAAAAACCATACAGTAGAGAGTGCGGCAGAAAAGATGAAAAAGATATTGGAAATAGAGGCGTAGGATGAAGATCGGCATCATCACCTTCCACTACGCCGATAACTACGGTGCGGTATTCCAGACATACGCGCTTCAGACCTATCTCCGGTCGCTGGGGCACGAGGTCGGGATCATTGATTACCGATCGGACGATATCCTGTACGGCGGTCGTCTGCGCCTGTCGCTGTCGCGCCGCGCGATCAAGGCCAACATCTATGCACTGTATATCAGATTGCTGAACATGCGTCGGGGTTCGGCGCAGGGGAGCGAAGGAACCGGATTCGACAGTTTCCGTAAAGTATTCCTTGCCGTATCGCCTCGCCGTTATACCTCGTTCGCCGAACTCCGGGACGACCCGCCGCGGTGCGATGCCTACATCTGCGGCAGTGACCAGATATGGAACCCGCCTATCCATGTCGGCGTCGACCCTGCCTACTATCTCGATTTCGCCCCGGCTGGCCGCAGACGGATAGCCTATGCCGCCAGTTTCGGCCGCAACGACATCGAGCCGGAGTACCGCGCCGAAATGACGCGCCTGCTAAAGAAGATGGATGCGCTGTCGGTGCGCGAGAAGAACGGCGCCGATCTGGTCGAAAGATTCACCGGCCGGTCGGCGGCGTGGCATCCCGATCCGACCCTGCTGTTGGATGACTACGACGCCATAACGACCGCGCCCGCCGAGAGCGGCTATCTCTTCACCTACATCCTGCGCGAAAAGGAATGGGTCGAAAAGGCGAACCGGCTGGTCGCCGATAAGTTACAGGCGCCGGTGATAGATCCTCATCGGAAAAAGATGTCGCCTACCGAATGGATAGGATATATCAGGAACGCGAAGTTCGTGGTGACCAATTCGTTCCACGGCACCGTCTTCAGCATAATCTTCGGCAAACCGTTCGTGACGGTCGGTCTGACCGGTAAGAAGGCGTCGCTGAACGACCGGATGCTCTCCTTGCTGGGGCGGATAGGGCTGGACGGGCGTTTTCTTGCGGCGTACGATGAAACAACCTTGCTTCGGCTGGTGGAAACGCCGGTCGATTGGGAGGCGGCTCATTCCCGTTTGAAGGAATGGCGCGCCGAGGCACAACGGTACTTGACCGGGGCATTGGGGGGTTAGATGTATCTGTTCACCGGAGAGAAAAAAGATTGTTGCGGGTGCATGGCCTGTGTGCCGGTCTGTCCCGTGAACTGTATCGCCGTGACGGTGGATGAGGAAGGATTCGAGTATCCGGTGCGCGATGCTGCCCGCTGTACTGACTGCGGCAAGTGTACCGCCGTCTGTCCGGTGATGAATAAGCCGGCGCCGACACCGGCCGAAGGCTTTCCGGCGGCCTATGCCGCATGGAGCCGCGATGAACATACGCGCCGGGAAAGTTCGTCGGGCGGGGTGTTCCCCGAATTGGCAAAACAGTTCCTGCGGGAGGGCGGCGTGGTCTTCGGCGCGGCGTTCCGCGACGACTTTCATGCGGTCCATCATATAAGAATTGATTCTCCGGACGCTCTGCCGCAGCTTCAAGGGTCGAAGTATGTCCAGAGTTCGACGGTCGGGGTGTTCCCGCAGGTAAAGGAATTGCTGGGCTCGGGGCGAAAGGTGTTCTTTTCCGGGACGCCGTGCCAAGTGGCGGGTCTGCGCAATTTCATCGGCGGCGATACGCAGGGCTTGACCACCTGTGATCTCGTGTGTCACGGTGTTCCCTCACCGGGAGTGTTCGAGAAATACATGAACGAACAGGAGGAAAAATACGGAGCGAAAACGACAGAGTATTCGTTCCGGCACAAGAGGACGGGGTGGAATTTCATGGAGGTTCATCAGGAGTTCTCGAATGAACGAACATATCATTCTATGGATTGGGCCGATAATTTCATGCATGGCTTTCTAAAAAATGTTCTCCTGCGTCCGGTCTGCTACCGATGTCCTTTTTACACCCTGCCGCGTATCGCTGATATCACACTGGCCGACTATTGGGGCGTGGCGACGAAGTACCCGCGATATGATGATGACAAGGGGACCTCGCTGGTGTTGACCCACTCGAAAAAAGGCAACGAACTTCTTCATGTCGGGAACGCACTGATCATCCATCAGACCGATATCGCACACGGCATTGCCAACAATGCCCACCTGAATCATTCTGCCACGGAACCGGCGTGCCGATCAGCATTTTTTGACGCGTTCCGACACGGTTCTTTTCGTGCGGCAGCAAGCATCTATATGAAAAATAGCGATGTTATGAAACGGAAGATCCGTCGAATGGTGAAACGGGCGGTATGGCGACTGAAGGCACTCATCAAATAAGGGGGAGGCAATGATCACCGCTATCATCCTGACCTTCAACGAAGAGCGGCATATCGAGCGGTGCGTCAAGAACGCGCAGACGGTGGCGTCAAAGGTGTTCCTCGTCGACTGCTCATCGACCGACCGGACCCGGGCGATCGCCGAAGGGCTCGGCGCGACGGTCGTTGACCACGCATGGCCGGGGAACCACGCGGCGCAGCTCAACTGGGCGTTGGAGAATCTGCCGATAACGACGCCGTGGGTCATGCGGCTCGATGCCGACGAGTATCTGACCGAAGAGCTGGCGGCCGAGATAAACAGAGTTCTGCCGGCAATGCCGGAAGGGACGAGCGGCGTCTATTTCAAACGGCGCGTCTATTTCCTTGGGCGGTGGATCCGCCACGGCGGTTACTACCCGACCTTCCTTCTGCGGTTATGG
>ERZ1645192.175-NODE-175-length-48092-cov-11.578117_pt1 | contig 48092 bp, 46 predicted proteins | sample MGYA00575354_ERZ1645192 | MGnify/ENA primary metagenome ERZ1645192 (study PRJEB40844, sample SAMN11349763) | freshwater sediment metagenome | isolation source: river sediment | host: Sediment | place: India: Faizupur Khadar , New Delhi | collected 2017-02-21 ... | reverse complement strand
CGATGTCGTCCGCCGTCAGCGCGGTGAAGCCGAAGCCGCCGATGAAATAGGCCGAGCCGTCAATGCCGCCGAAGCGGCGGTAGATGGCGTTGGTCGCCGGCAGATTGTAGACCAGCATCATCGTGCGGTCGCCGTCGGCGCCGGCGTCGAAGCCGATCGAGGGGCCCTGCCAGAACACCTTCAGGTCGCCGGCGTTGCGCGTGTAGAGCGCGCCTTCGCCGTAGCGCAGGCCGCCGACAAAGGCGCCGCCCGCTTCCTGTCCGAGAATATAGCCGTTGGGCTGGCCCCAGCGCTTGGTGGCGGCCTCGACCGCCTGCGCCAGACCGCGCGAGACCGAGCCGAAGAAGCGGTGGCCGTTGTCGACGATCTCGTTGGTGGAGAAGCGCTGCGGCTGCTCGGCGCCCGGCGCGAGAGCGGGAAGGCCCGCAGCGCCGGCAATGGCGCCCAAGCCCGTCAGCACGGCGCGTCGCGTAGCCTTGTGCATGGTGTGTTTCCCCTTGTGCCGGCGCTGTTTTTCCGATTCGGCGCGCAGTCTTGCCTGCGAAGGTGGCCGCGATTGGGCAGGGCGACGGCGCATCCATGGCCGCCGGCGCGCAGGCCCGCTTCGGGCAAGACTTGCGCCGATATGGTTAACGTTTGGTTTCCGCGCCGCGCGCCGCCGCCGGATCGCCCCAGGCGACGAGCGGGCCGTTGGCGTAGCCGGCCTCGGCCTTGCCATAGACGAAGGGCGCGCCATCGGGGGAGATCACCACGCCGCCGGCGGCGCGAACGATGGCGTCGCCGGCGGCGGTGTCCCATTCCATCGTGCGGGCGAAGCGCGGGTAGACGTCGGCCAGGCCTTCGGCCACGAGGCAGAATTTCAGCGACGCCCCGACGATGCGGCGTTCGGCGACCGGCAGGCGGGCGAGGAATGCGTCGGCCTGCGCGTCGGCGCGCGAGCGGCTGACGAGGGCGACGAGGCCTTCGCGCGGCGCGGGACGGGCGCGCAGCGCGCGCCAGGCGTCCGGCCGCGGCAAGGCCTGGCCGGGGGCGACCTTGCAGGCGAAGGCGCGCCGGCCGGCGAACCAGATCTTGGCCATCGCCGGCGCGTAGACCGCGCCCGCGACCGGCGCGCCGTTGCGGATGAGGGCGATATTGATGGCGAATTCGCCGTTGTGGGCCAGAAACTCGCGCGTGCCGTCGAGCGCGTCGACGAGCAGGAAGGCGTCGCCGCGGGCGAGCGGCGCCCGGCGGCTCGCGGCCTCCTCGGCGATGATGGCGACGCGGCCGAAGATTGCGCGCAGCCGCGCCACGATCAGCCGTTCGGCCAGCTCGTCGGCGTCGCAGACGGGGCTCTGGTCGCGCTTGAGGCGGGCGTGGGCGTCGCGGCCATAGCATTCCATCACCACCGCGCCCGCGGCGACGGCAATGTCGGCGAGCGAGGCCGCGATGGCGTCGGGGTCGTCAGTCGTGGCGAGGCGCTGCATGATGGCTGTGTCGGCCCTTATTCGCGCGCATCCTGCGGGCGCGCAGGATTTGGCGCAAGACGGGCGGGCGCTTTTCAACGCCGCCGGGGCGTATTATCCAATCCGCCCAGGCCGACGCGCGGGGCGACGCCTGATTCGGCGTCAGGCTCGCGCGCGCAGCGTTGGCGTTTTCCCGCGTCGTCTTCGTTTTTTCGATTCCCGCGCCCGGCGCGGCGCAGCAGATGGACAGGTCCATGACGGTTTTCGCGCTCGATTCCCTCGATCTCGCCGCGCTTCTGTGCTCGCGCGTGTGCCATGACGTCATCAGCCCGGTCGGGGCGATCGTCAACGGCCTCGAAGTGCTGGAGGACGAGAAGGACGCGGAGATGCGCGGCTTCGCGCTCGACCTGATCAAGAAAAGCGCCAAGACCGCCTCGGCGCGGCTGCAATTCTGCCGGCTCGCCTTCGGCGCCGCCGGCTCCGCCGGCGCGACGATCGACACCGGCGACGCCGAACAGGTGGCGCGCGGGCTGATCGCCGACGATCGCACCCGGCTCGAATGGATCGGCGCGCGCGTGCTGATGCCCAAGAACAAGGTCAAGCTGCTGCTCAACCTCTGCCTGATCGCGGCGGCGACGATTCCGCGCGGCGGCGACATCGTCGTCACGATGGAAGGCGCTGATGAAACAACGAGTTTTCTCGTCACGACGAAGGGGCCGAACGTGCGTCTGGCCAGTCATGTCGCCCATCTCGTCGCCGGCGAGCCGGAAAACGGCTCGGTCGACGCCCACGGCATTCAGGCCTATTACACGGGCCTTGTGGCGCGCGCCTGCAACATGACTGTGGAACTTTCTCCCGGCGAAGGCGGCGTGACGCTGTCTGCTCGCCCAAGTCTTGTTGCCGCAGCGTAATTTCCGCAGTTTTAACCGTTCGCATGCATCATCGTCCCGTCGGTTGGCGCGCGAAGCCCCGACGCATGGGGCGAAATGGACGAGTTGCTGCAAGACTTTCTGGCTGAATCGTCGGAGCATCTCGAGGCCGCCGGCGCGCAGATCGTCGCCTTCGAGCGCGATCCGTCGGACGCCCGTCTGGTCGCCGACGTTTTCAGGTTCGTCCATACAATCAAGGGGACGTGCGGCTTTTTGGGGCTGGCGCGGCTGGCCAGGATCGCGCATGCGGCGGAATCGTCGCTTGGCCGCCTGCGCGACGGGGCGACCGCGACGCCCGAGCGCGTCAGCCTGATCCTGGCGGCTGTCGACCGCATCAAGTTCATCCTCGGCGAACTCGAAAAAACCGCATCCGAGCCCGCCGGCGACGACGACGACCTGATCGCGCCGCTGACGGAGCAGGGGCCAGCGCTCCAAGCGCGCGCCGCCGCGCCGGTGGAACCGGCCGTTCCGGCTGCGATCGCGCCGCCGGCGCCGCCGCCGAATCCGCCCGCGCCGCCGGTCGCCCAAGCCGGCGAGTCCGGCCCGCCACGCAAGCGCGAGGAGACGATCCGCGTTTCCGTTTCCTCCGTCGAACGGATCATGGATCTCGTCACCGAGCTCGTGCTGACGCGCAACCAATTGCTCGAATCGACGCGCGGGCGCGCCGACGAGACGACGCAGAATTCCCTGCAGCGGCTGTCGAGCCTGACCAGCGACCTGCAGGACGCGGCCATGCGCACGCGCCTGCAGCCGGTGGAGCGGATCTTCGCCAGCCTGCCGCGCCTCGCCCGCGAATTGTCGGCCGATCTTGGCAAGAAGATCGCCTTGACGACCGAAGGCGCCGAGACCGAGATCGACCGCCAGCTGGTCGAGCTGATCCGCGATCCGCTGACGCACCTTCTGCGCAATTGCGCCGATCACGGCATCGAACCGCCGCAGGAGCGGCTGGCGGCCGGCAAGCCGGAAACCGGCCTCATTCACGTCAAGGCCGAGCACGCCGCCGAGCATGTCGTCATCAGCGTTGCGGACGATGGCCGCGGCATCGACCTCGCCGCCATCCGCGCCAAAATCGCCGATCTGGGGCTGGCGAGCGCGCAGGACGCGGCGGCGATGAGCGACGAGGACGCCTGCCGCCATATTTTCACGCCCGGCTTCACCACGGCGCTTTCCGTCACCAGCGTCTCGGGGCGCGGCGTCGGCATGGATGTCGTGCGCACCAATATCGAGGCCATCGGCGGCTCGATCGCCATCGCCTCGACGGCGGGGCGGGGCGTGACCTTCACGCTGAGAATTCCGCTGACCGTGGCCATCGCGCCGGCGCTGCTGGTGCAGGTCGGGGCGCAGCGCTTCGTGCTGCCGCAGGCCAATGTCGTCGAGGCGGTCGGCGTCGGCGCGCAGGCCGAGCATCGCATTGAAGAGTTGCATGGCGCGCGCGTGCTGCGGCTGCGCGACATGGTTGCGCCCATCGTCGACCTGCGCGCCTTCCTCGGCCTGCAGAACGATCCGGGCCGGCGCGACGACGAGCCGCTGATCCTGCTCATGCGCGTCGCCGGCGCGCAATTCGGCCTTGCCGTCGATGATGTGCTCGACGTGCAGGAAATCGTCGTCAAGCCGCTGGGCGCGGCGCTCGCCGGCCTCGACATCTACGCCGGCCAGACCATTCTGGGCGACGGCGACGTCGCGCTCATTCTCGATCCTGCCGGCGTCGCCCGGCGCATGGGTCTCGACGGCGCCGCCGAAAACCAGCTGTCGGCCAATGTCGCGCCGCTGGCGCCGCCGGCCGAATCCGTCAGTCTCGTGCTGTTTCGCGGCGGTCCCGGCGCGGTCAAGGCGATGCCGATGTCGGTGATCGCCCGCATCGAGAAGCTTGGCGCGGGCGCGATCGAAATCTGCGACGGCCGCCCGGCCATGCGTCACGACGGCCGCATCATTCCGATCGTCAGCTTCGCCGACGACGCGGCGAGCGCGCAGGGCGAGGGCCGCCATGTGCTGCTGCTCGGCGTCGGCGGCGAGCTGATGGGCCTGATCGCCGATGAAATCGTCGACGTGCTCGACGCGCGCATCGACATCCAGATCGGCGGCGAAACGCCGGGCGTCATCGGCGTGGCCGAAATCGGCGGACGCATGGTGGAAATGCTCGACGCGGCGCATTTCCTCAAGCTTGGCCGGCCGGACGCCTTCGCGCGCGGCGTGGCGCGCAAGTTCCGCGTGCTGCTCGTCGACGACAAGCCGTTCTTCCGCGACATGCTGTCGCCGGTTCTGGCCGCCGCCGGCTATCTGACGACGACGGCGGGATCGGGCGCCGCCGCGCTGGCGATGTTCGATCGCGGCGTGGAGTTCGACGCCGTGCTCGCCGACACCGACATGCCGGGCATGGACGGCTATTCCTTCGCCCGCGCGCTGACGCGCGAACGCGGCCGCAACCTGCCCATCGTGGCGTTGGCGGCGCACGCATCCGACAGTGTCGCCAGGGCGGCGAACGCCTGCGGCATGGCGGGGGCCGTCGGCAAGTTCGATCGCGCCGGCCTCATCGGCGTCCTCGCCGGCCTGCTGGACACGTCGAAACTCTCCGGCGCGACGCTCGAGGACCGCATTTTGCAGGAGATCGCGGCATGATGCAGCCCGCCGCAGCCGCCGCGCCTGCATCGGGCGCGATAGTCGCCGGACGCGTCGCCGAAAAGCACGCCGAGGCGCGGCTTTTCACATTCTTCGTCGACGGCGCGCGTTTCGCCTTGCCGGTGGCGCGGGTGCAGACGGTGTTTCGCATCGAGCGCGTGACGCCGGCGCCTTTCGCGCCGGCGGCCGTGCTCGGCCTCGTCAATTTGCGCGGCAAGATCGTCACCGCCGTGAGCCTGCGTCGTCGCCTCGGCCTCGACGAGGCCGGCGGCCTTGCCGGGGCCTACGCCATCTGCGTCGAGAATGGCGGCGAGAGCGTCGGGCTCGTCGTCGACGAGGTGGGCGACGTCCTGCGTCTGTCCGCCGACCAGCGGCTGCCGCCGCCGCCGCATATCGCGCCGGAGCGCGCGGCGGTCACGACATGCGTCTATCGGCTGGACGAGGGAATGCTGCCGCTGCTCGACGCCGACGCATTGCTGACTTTGGAATGAAACCGGGACGGCTGCGCCCGCGCGCGGCCCATGCGATCAAATCGATTGGAGACAAGACATGAAACAAGTTCTCGTGGTGGACGATTCTGCGGTCATCCGCAAAGTCGCCAAGCGCATTCTCGAAGGCCTGCGCTTCCAGATCACCGAGGCCGAGGACGGCGCCAAGGCGCTCAGCGCCTGCCGGCTGCTGATGCCCGACGCGATCCTGCTCGACTGGAACATGCCGGTCATGGACGGCTTCGAGTTCCTGCGCGAATTGCGCAAGATGCCCGGCGGCGCAGAGCCGAAAGTGGTGTTCTGCACGACCGAGAACGATGTCGCCCATATCGCGCGCGCCATGCACGCCGGCGCCGACGAATACATCATGAAGCCCTTCGACCGGCAGATCATGCAATCGAAATTCGAGGAAATCGGCCTCGTCTGAGGCCGATCTCGCACATGACATCGAAATCCCGGAGTGAAGGTATGTCGCAGCCGCCCATCGTCCAGACACGGGCGTTCAACGAACTTCAAAGGTCTGCGACGACGTTCAAACTTCGTCCGATGCCGGTCACCCCGCCGGCCGCCATCGTCATCGCCGCCTCGACCGGCGGACCGCAGGCGCTGGGCGCGCTTCTGGCCGGCCTGGCCGACCATGTGAAGAATGTGCCCGTCTTCGTCGTCCTGCACATGCCGGCCGACTTCAACGCCATGGTCGCCAGCCATATCGAGCGCCAGACCAGCCTGCGGGCCAGCGTGGCCGCGCATGGCGAAATTGCCCGGCCGGGGCGCGTCTACATCGCGCCGGGCGGCCTGCACCTGCGCGTGGCGCGCTCGCCCGAGGGCGCGCGCATGTGGCATTCGGACGCCGATCCCGAACAGTTCCTGCGGCCGGCGGCCAATTTCCTGTTCCGCTCGGCGGCGTCGGCCTATGGCGACAGCTTGTTGGGCGTGGTGCTGACCGGCATGGGCGCCGACGGGCTTGACGGATCATACGCCATTATCGCGCGCGGCGGCGCGGTGATGGCGCAGGACGAGGCAAGCTCGGTCGTCTGGGGCATGCCGGGCGCGGTGGCGCGCGCGGGGTTGGCCTGCGCGGTCGCGCCGCTCGACGAACTGGCGCGGCGAATCGCCCGGCTGCTGGCCGCGCGACGGGCGGGAGGGGGGATTGAGCGCTGAGTTTCACGCCATCGCGCGGTTCCTGTCCTCGCGCTGCGGCTTCGAGATCGGCCCGGACAAATATTACCAATTGCAGAGCCGCCTCGCCCCCATCGTCGAGGCCGAGGAGCTTGGCGGCTATGGCGACCTCGCCCGCAGGCTCGAGGCTGAGCATGGCGGGGCGCTGGCGCATGCGGCAATCGAGGCGGTCTGCAACAACGAGACCTATTTTTTCCGTGATCGCGTCGCCTTCGCCCGATTGCGCGACTCGATCCTGCCCGAGCTGATCGAAGCGCGGTCGGAGGTGCGCAGCCTGCGCATCTGGTGCGCCGCCTGCTCAACGGGGCAGGAGCCCTATTCGATCGCCATGCTGCTCGACGAGATGGCGCGCAAGCTCGTCGGCTGGCGCATTGAAATCCTGGCGACGGACCTGTCGCAGCGCTCGCTCGATCTGGCGCGCGCCGGGTGCTACAGCCAGTTCGAAGTGCAGCGCGGCCTGCCGATCTCGCACCTGATGCGCTATTTCCGGCAGGAGGGCGACCGCTGGCGGCTCAACGAATATGTGCGGTCGAGCGTGGCGTTCCGCCGCTACAACCTGCTCGACGATTTTCGCCCGCTGGGCGTGTTCGACCTGATCTTGTGTCGTAACGTGCTGATTTATTTCGATCTACGCCGCAAGGCCGATATTCTCGACCGCTTCGCGCCGGCGCTCGCCGTCGACGGAATGCTGATGCTCGGCGCGGCGGAGAGCCCGCTTGGCCTGTCGTCGGCCTTCGTCTGCGAGCCCGGACACGCCTCGCTGTGCCGTCCGGGGCGCAGCCTGCGCCTCGCCAGGGTCGGCTGAGCGCGGACCGGCGGCCAAAAGCAAAAAGCCCCGCCGATCGGCAGGGCTTTTTTTCATGGACGCGGTCGCAATGCTTCAGGCGGTGATGCGCTCGTCCACGTCGGTCGGCTCGCGCAGCACATAGCCGCGGCCCCAGACGGTTTCGATGTAATTGCGGCCTTCGCTGGCGTTGGCGAGCTTCTTGCGCAGCTTGCAGATGAAGACGTCGATGATCTTCAGTTCGGGCTCGTCCATGCCGCCATAGAGATGGTTGAGGAACATTTCCTTGGTCAGCGTCGTGCCCTTGCGCAGCGAGAGCAGCTCGAGCATCTGGTATTCCTTGCCGGTCAGATGCACGCGCGAGCCGGAAACCTCGACGGTCTTCTGGTCGAGATTGACGATCAGGTCGCCGGTGGTGATCACGGACTGGGCATGGCCCTTCGAGCGGCGGACGATGGCGTGGATGCGGGCGACGAGTTCATCCTTGTGGAACGGCTTGGTCAGATAGTCGTCGGCGCCGAAGCCGAGTCCCTTGACCTTGTCCTCGATGCCGGCAAGGCCGGACAGGATCAGAATCGGCGTCTTGACCTTGGCGACGCGCAGCGTGCGCAGCACTTCGTAGCCCGACATGTCGGGCAGATTCAGGTCGAGCAGGATGATGTCGTAATCATACAGCTTGCCGAGATCGATGCCTTCCTCGCCCAGATCGGTGGCGTAGACATTGAAGTTTTCGGATTTGAGCATCAACTCGATGCTCTGCGCTGTGGCGCTGTCGTCTTCGATCAGTAGAACGCGCATCAGAGGTCCCCACCTTTGTCCCGCGGATCGATGCGGCGACGACGCCGTCATCCCATTCCCGGCGACATGCCGCCGCAAGAGGCGCATGTCGATCCCTAATTCGATTTCGTAACCTTAACCGCCATTGGTTAACAAAATCTGATTCTTGCTGGCAAGACTCGCCAACAAGAAAACTGAAAAAGCTTCGAATCGCCTGAATTTCCGGGAGAAACGCGAATTTCTAAAGTTAATGCAACACTTTAAGAAACTGCGCCAACTGACTCTTCAGACTCGTTTCTGCCGCGATCGGTCGCCGCGGGCGGCCAAAACCGGCGACGACTGGCGACGAGCGGCTTTCGGGCATATTCCCGGCCGAGAGTTAAGCGAAGGTTAATTTCCACCGGCTGAGTCGCGGTCTGGCGGATCTCTGCAATTTGGCTGTTTCGGGTAACCATCCAGAAACCTCCACGCGCCATAATTTCATGGTCTCGCGGAAAGGTTTGGCCAGATGGTCGTGTTGCAACCTGCGTTGCGGAGTAATGCGTTATGAAATCGCGGGATACCCTTATCCGGCTGAAGCGTTTCCAGGTCGACGAAAAGCGTCGCCGGGTCATGCAGATCGAAACGATGATCGCCGAATTCACCCGGATGGCCGGGGATCTCGACCGCGAAATCGCGATCGAGGAACAGCGGGCCGGCATTTCCGATCCCAGCCATTTCGCTTATCCGACCTATGCGCGCGCGGCCCGCAGCCGCCGCGACAATCTCGCCCGTTCGAGCGAAGAGCTGACGGGCCAGCTCAACGAGGCCAAGGATCACCTTGCCGACGCCATGGCGGAATTCGCCAAGGCGCAGAGCCTCGAAGGCCGTGAAAAGTCCGAGCGCGTGACCGAGGTCCTTCGCGACGGCGCCGAGGCGGTTCTGGGCCTGCGCGCCGCGCGCGCCTGATCGTCCCGCCGGCTTGAAGGTTTTATGACGGGCGCGGCCGAAGGGCTCGCGCCCGTTGCCTATTTTTTTGCCCAGCTCCGGCTTGCGCAGCCCGCGGACGTCGTGCAGGGATGCGCCCCGCGCCAAATTGCCGGCGCGCCTTGCTGCGAGCGCCCATGAAACGCGTGATGGATTATGTCTGGCCGCTGATCGGACTTGTCGCCGTGGTCCTGTCGGTGCGGGTGCTCTATGACAAGCTCTACGCCGAGGCGGCCGCCGACCCGGCCGTGCGCGCGGCGCTCGAGGCGGGCGATTTCTGGCATGACCTCAAGGCGATCGCGTCCGGCATCGGCGCGCGGCTCGCCGACCTGCCGGCCTCGGCCTATCTGCTGGCCGGCGTCTCCACCCTCGTCGCCTATGTCGCGCTGGCCTGGTACGACCGCATCGCCCTCATCCACCTGCGCAAGGAAAAGGGCATTTCCTGGCTCTATGTCGCCGTCTGTTCGTTCACCACCTACGCCCTGTCGCACAATATCGGCGCATCGGTGTTTTCAGGCGGCATGGTGCGTTTTCGCGCCTATACGGCCAAGGGGCTGACGGCGGCGGAAGTCGCCGTGCTCGTGGCGGTGTGCTCCTTCACCTTCGCCTTCGGCACGATCCTGCTGATGGGGCTCGTGCTGGTCTGGGAGCCGCAGATTCTTGCGCCCCTGACCGCGCTGTCGCCGCGCTTCGACGTCGGAACCGCGCCGGCCCGTCTGATCGGCGTCGGCCTGCTCGGGTTCTGCGCGCTCTATACGATCGGCTCCTGGCTGCATTTGCGGCCGCTGCACGCCGGCAAGTTCGAACTTGTCTATCCGCGCCTGCCGATCGTTGCGCGCCAGTATATCGCCGCGCCGCTGGAGCTGATCGGCGCCGCCGGCATCATCTATTTCGCCCTGCCGGAGGCCGGCCATCCGGGCTTCATGATCGTGCTCGGGGCGTTCCTGCTGTCGTTCTCGGCCGGCCTGCTCAGCCAGGTTCCGGGCGGCGTCGGCGTGATGGAGGCGGTGTTCCTCGCCATCCTGCCCGGCGTTCCGGCCACCGCCGTCTTCGCTGCGCTGCTGGTCTGGCGGCTGTTCTACCTGCTCGCGCCGCTGGCGCTGTCGATTCCCGTCATCGTCGCCTTCGAGCATTCGCGCCTCGGCGCGGCAGGGCAGGGCGAGACGCCGCCCAAATAAAAACGCCGGCCCGCAAGGGGCCGGCGATTTGAAGCCGCAACAGGGGAGGATTCAGTTGCGGTATTGCTGGATGCGCGTGGTGCGCAGACCGGCGAGGCCGTGCTGGTCGATCGACATCTGCCACGACAGGAACTCGTCCACCGTCAGCGTGTAACGCGAACAGGCCTCTTCAAGGGATAACAATCCGCCGCGGACGGCGGCGACGACCTCCGCCTTGCGCCGGATCACCCAGCGTTTGGTGGAGACGGGCGGGAGGTCCGCGATGGTCAGCGGGCTGCCATCGGGCCCGATGACGTACTTAACCCTCGGGCGGTGGGGCTCTGTCATGCTCAAACTCACATACTCGACAGACCAATCGGTCCAGAAGAGACTAGGCGGCGTGACTTAAAAATTGCCTAAGCGGAATGGCGGCATTTACCGCGCAAATAGCTGAAAAATCGTGTTTTTGTTTAGAATTTGACAACTTCGCGGAAGATGTTGTGCCGTCGCGGCACAAGCTCTTCAGCCGCCGTTAACCATAAAAGCGGCGCAGGCGTGGCGACGTTCCGAACCGCAGGCGCGGCGCAGCATTTGCATCCGGCCCGCTAATGGTGTTTTAGATGGGCAGCAAGCGCGCTGAGAGGCTTGGCGTCTTCTCCTCACGAGCCGGACATGCCGAACGCAGACACGTTTTCGGGACTGAACAGCCTGGACCTGGCCAAGCCGCCGGCCCGGACGCGCGTCGTCGTGGCGATGTCGGGCGGCGTCGATTCCTCCGTCGTTGCGGCGCTGCTGAAAGAGCAGGGCTACGACGTCGTCGGCGTCACGCTGCAGCTTTATGACCATGGCGAGGCCGTGCACCGGCGCGGCGCGTGCTGCGCGGGCCAGGACATTCACGACGCGCGCCAGGTGGCGGCGCGGCTCGGCATTCCCCATTACGTGCTCGATTACGAGAGCCGCTTCCGCGAGAAGGTCATCGACCGCTTCGCCCAGTCCTACGCGACGGGCGAGACGCCGATCCCCTGCGTCGAATGCAACGCCCAGATCAAGTTCTCCGACCTGTTCGAGACGGCGCAGGATCTCGGCGCCGACGTGCTGGCGACCGGCCATTACATTTCCTCGCGTTCCGATGGCGCAGGCGGCCGCGCGCTGTATCGCGCGCTCGACGCCGGCCGCGACCAGAGCTATTTCCTTTTCGCCACGACGCGCGAGCAATTGCGCCTGCTGCGCTTCCCGCTCGGCGACCTGCCCAAGCCGGAAGTGCGCGAGATGGCGCGGCGCTACGGCCTCGCCGTCGCCGACAAGCCCGACAGCCAGGACATCTGCTTCGTGCCCTCGGGCAAATACACAGATGTCATCGAGAAGCTGGCGCCGGGCGCGGTCGTGCCGGGCGAGATCGTGCATCTCGACGGGCGCGTGCTCGGCCGTCATGCCGGCGTCATTCATTTCACCATCGGCCAACGCCGCGGCCTGGGGCTCGGCGCCAGCGCCTCGTCCGGCGAGCCGCTCTATGTCGTCGGCCTCGACGCGGCGCAGGCGCGCGTCATCGTCGGCCCGCGCGAGGCGCTGGCGACGCGGCTCGTGCATCTGCGCGACGTCAACTGGATCGGCCCCGGCGTGGGGCCGCAGGATGGCGGCGAGGGGCTCGACCTGTTCGTCCGCGTGCGTTCGACCCGCCCGCCCGTGCCGGCCGTGCTGCGCCGCGTGAGGGGCGAATTCCAGGTGGAGCTGCTCAACGGCGAGGAGGGCGTGTCGCCCGGCCAGGCCTGCGTCTTCTACGACAACGGCGAGGCGCAGGCGCGCGTGCTCGGCGGCGGCTTCATTTCCGCCACCGAGAGCGCCTTCGACCTGCCGCCCCTGGCCGCGCCGCGGCTGGCGGCCGCCCGCTGACCCTTTCCTGCCCGGACTGACCTTACATGAGCCGCACCGAACGCGAAGCCGCGCCGCAACTGGCGACGATTGAAAACGCCCATGTCGAGGAGGCCTACGCCCGCTGGGCGCCGGTCTACGACCTCGTCTTCACGGCGGTGATGAAGCCTGGCCGCACGGCGGCGGCCGCCGCCGCCAGCCGTCCCGGCGGGCTCGTGCTCGACGTCGGCGTCGGCACCGGGCTGGAGCTGCCGATGTTCAAGCGCGGCACGCGGCTCGTCGGCGTCGACCTGTCCGAGCCGATGCTGCGCGTGGCGCAGAAGCGCGTCGCCCGCGAAGGGCTTGCCGACGTCGAGGGCCTCGTCGTCATGGACGCGATGCGCATGGCCTTTCCCGACGATCATTTCGACGCTGTGGTGGCGCCCTATGTGCTGACGGTCGTGCCCGATCCGGCCAAGACGCTCGACGAGCTCGCCCGCGTGGTGAAGCCGGGCGGCGAGATCGTGCTGGTCAACCATGTCGGCGCGGAAAAGGGGCCGATCGCCGCCATCGAGGCCTGGCTCGGCAAGCGCTCGGCCTCGCTCGGCTGGCGGCCGGAATTTCCGTGGAGCGTGCTCGGCGACTGGATCGATTCGCGTCCCGACATGACGCTGGCCGAGCGCCGCACGCTGGCGCCGCTAGGGCTTTTCACGCTGGCGCGGATCAGAAAGGCGGCGTGAGGCGGCCGTCGCGGCGGCGTCCTCTCCCTTTCGACGAAAGCGCGCGTCATCGCCTTGACACTTTCGCGCTCGACCGACTATATCCCACTCGCCTGATGGCGGCGCGCCGAATCTCTTGGAAAAAGAGCGAGGAACGCTTCTTGGGGCGGAGTAGCTCAGCTGGCTAGAGCAGAGGAATCATAATCCTTGTGTCGGGGGTTCGAGTCCCTCCTCCGCTACCATTTCCCTTAAAGGCCCATCTCGCTTTTCAATCGTGTTTTTAGCAGGGCGATCCCGACGCCCTCGAAGCCCATGGCCGTCGCCAAATATTTCCTTTGGCAGGCAAGGCCGTTGGCGCGCGCCTCGTTTCCGCGGCGTGCGGCCGCATGCCGGGGCGATAAAAGCGGCGCACCTGCGTCAGAAAGCTTGAAGACGACGTCACTGCGTGCGGGACAGGTAGTTGACGCCAAACGTCGCCGAGACTCCGTCGACGCACGAACGCGCAAGGCCGCTGACGTTGGCGTCGAGAGCGGGCGAGGTGATCGGCGCGACGCCGTGCGGCGCGGGCCGAGCGAATTGCGGTCGGCTGCTTAAACCCGACCGGTTTCTTCGCCGCCTTTCCCCGCGAGAATTGCAGCCGTCTCCGCCTTCCGGGTTTTGCCGCGCGGGCTTCAGCGCAGCTATGACGAATGGCTCGAGCGGCGCAGTCTGATAGCGTCTTTGCGCCGTCCGCGCGGCGTGTAAGATCGCTCCGGCGCATTCTGCGTTGGTGGAGCTTCTCCATGAAAAATAAAATGAAAATGTCGATTATCGGGATCGCGGCCGCGGGCTTCGCCATCGCCTCGCAAGCCGCTGTCGGCGCCGAGTGCCAGCGTCTCGTCGTCACGGGCCATCCAAGCTATGCGCCCGTGTCGTGGGCCGCGGGCGACAGCCTGCAGGGCGGCGGCATTGCGCTCGCGCGCCGTCTGGCCGAAGACGCCGGTGTGCCCGTGACGATCATCAACGCCGGCTCCTGGGACGCCGCGCAACAGGCCGTCGCCTCCGGCAAGGCCGACCTGATCGTCGGCATCTACAAGACCGCAGCGCGCGAAAAAATCTTCGACTATGTCAAGCCGGAGATCGCCAAGGACCCGTCCGCCGTGCTGGTCAAGGCGGGCGGCAAGCTCGACTACCGCTCCTGGGACAGCCTCATCGGCAAGAAGGGACTGATCAGCGACGGTGAAAGCTACGGGCCGAAATTCGACGATTTCGCCAAGGCGCGCCTGACGATCGAGAAAGTGGCGGGCTTTCCCGCCGTGTTCGACAAGCTGCAGGCCGGCGCGGCCGATTACGGGCTGATGGGCTATTATCCGGCATTGACGTCGGCGCCCAAGGACAAGGTTTCGATCGCGGTCGAGAGCTTCGCCACCGAGCCGATGTTCATCGCCTTCGGCAAGTCGTCGCCGTGTCGCGACCTGGCGCGCGCCTTCGGCAAGGGCGTGAAGGCGTATACGCGCGACGGCACGGTCGGCCGCCTGTGGAAGATCGGCCTGATCGACTACGCCAAGACCGGCGGCCGCTGAGCCTAAAAACAAACCCCGGCGCGCGAGCGCCGGGGTTTTTGCTTGCCGGGAGGATGCGTTATTGCGCGGCGACCTTCTTCACGCCCTGATATTGGAAGCCGGGCGGGGCGATATGGATGCGCAGCGAGCCTTGCTCGACCTGGGGGCCCTGACCCAAATTATACGCGCCGACGGCGAGATAATAGGTCGTGCCCTGCGTGGCGTTGAAGGTCAGCTTGCTCCAGCTACCGTAGCCGCCTTCGTCGTCAGATCCGATCAGCGTCAGGCTGTTCAGGACCGTGCCGGTGTAGACGGCGATCATCGTGTCGAGCGGCGCGCCGTTCTGCGCCATCGAGCTTTCCGTGTCGATCGTGTAGGCGCCGGTCGAAGGCGCGACGAACTTCCACCACACCGAATTGATGCCGTGGTAGGTCGGCTCTCCGGCCTGCACGGTCGCGCCGACATTGGCGCCGGTGAGCAGCGTCATCGCCGTCGACGACACAGAGGCCGTGCGGGCGTTGGCGAAATCATTGTTCGACGTCGCCGAGGCGCTGGCGCCGATCAGGCGCACCGCGCCGGCGCTGCTTGCAAGTTTGCCCGCGACGTAGATGCGGTAGGTCACGCCCGCCGTCGCCTGGAACGAGACGGCGCTGGAGCGCGTCGCGGCGCTGGTGTTGTCGCTGATGGCGACCTGCGTCAGCGCGTTGACGGCCGTGCCGGTATAGACGCCGAGAACCGTGTCGAAGTTCGAGCCCATCGTGCTCAGCGTCGCCTGGCCGCTGACGCTCGGCGTCCATTTCCACCAGATCGACGGGCCGGCCGCGCTGAAGGGCGCGGGCTCGCCGGCCTCGCGCGTCGCGCCGCTGGTCGAGCCCCAGGTTTCCGCAGCAATATTGGCGATCGTCGCGGCCGAGGCGAAATTGTTGTTCGTCGGCGCGGTCGGGGCGGCGATGAAGGCGCGCGCCGCGTCGACGGCGATGCGCGGCAGCTTCACGCCGTAGCCGGTGCTGCGGTTGTCGGTGACGACGACGCCGGTGCGGCGCAGGGCGTCCTCGATCCGCCAGGTCAATGCCGCCGGGTATTTCGACCGCAGCGCCGCCAGCACGCCCGCCACATGCGGCGACGCCATCGACGTGCCCTGATAGCCGGCATAGGCGTTGTTGAGCACGCTCGAGACGACCGAGCCGCCGTTCTGGCTGTCGCCGCCCGGCGCCAGCAGGGTCGTGCGCGAGGTCAGGCTGGAATAAAAGGCGATGGCGTTGCCGGCGCGGTTGGTCGCCCCGACCGAAACGACATTGGAGATGCAGGCCGGCCAGCCCATCTGGTTGCCGTAATCGTCATTGCCGGCCGCCGCGACGAGCGGGATGTTGTAGGAATAGCGCAGGCGCAACACGATCGTGTTGAAGCTGGCGTTGACCGCGTCGCAATAGCTGCCGTAATTGCCGCCGCCGAGGCTCATGTTGATCGACGAAATGCCGAGCGACGGCGTCGCGATATGCTCGTCCTCGACATATTCGAGCGCGCGGATCAGCGACGAATCATAGGCGCCCTGATCCGTCTCGAACACGTTGATGGCGAAGAGCTTGGCCATTTTGGCGACGCCGGAGGCCGGCGTAGCGCTTGCGACCGTGTTCTTGCCCATGGCGATGCCGGCGACATGCGTGCCATGCGCATCGCCCGAGCTGTTGGGGTAGGATGCGCCGGCGCCGGTCTGTTCATTGGCGCCGTTCGGGCAGTTGGCGCCGATGAGGAAACAGCCTTCGCGCACGACGCGCGCCGCGGTGATGAAGGGATGGTTGCGATCGACGCCCGTGTCGATGACGACGGTGGTGCGGTTGGCGCCTGTCGCGCCGTTCGTCCAGGCCGCAGGCATGCCGATCGTCGGCGTGGAGACGTCGAGGAAGAGCTTGTTGCGCTTGTCCTCCTCGATCGAGGCGACGGCGGGATCGGCAAGCAGGGCCTGCAGCTGGCGGCCGTTGACCGTAACGGCGAAGCCGGGAAGCGTCGTGAAGCGGGTGAGGGCGTGGCCGTTGATTTTCGGCGCAGCGCCGAAGTGACGGCCGACGACGTTGGCGACCGCCCCGGCGATCTGGGCCTTCGCCGTGGCGCGGGTCGCGGGAGAGGCAAGATCGGCCTCGATCGCCATTCCGGTCTTCATCGTGGCGATATTGACGATAACGCGGGCAAGACCCTTTTCCGCAAGCGTCTTGGCGACAACGCCGGACGTGCCCAATTTGAAGGCGTCGCGCGCGTTCTTGTCGATGGCCAGCGCAGGCGCGGCGGCCGTCGCCGCCAAGGACGCAACCGCAGCGGCGGCAAGTGTTTTTTTCATTCGGGATTGCATTTTCGGTTCCCTGATCGCTGTGGCGGTCGCAATGAAACGTATGAAACGCCCGCGCGCATCACGAGGCATTCTAGCTCCCAAAGCTTCGTAGGGGCTGCGTTATGCTATTCGTCACCGCCGGATTTTTGGAAGCTACACAACGAAACGTATTGCCGATGCATACAATCTTAACGGATGCGAGCGTGGCCGCGGCATTTCGCCGCAAAACTGGTGTAATTGCGTCAGCGGGCCATCCAATGCGGAGCAAGACTTGGCGAGTAGGAAATTTAAATGACGCCATGCTTTGGCAAGCGCGCATGGCGGGGCGGCGATTGCCGGCGTCCTGGACGGAATGGCGCGCGATGCGACACGCGGGCGCGGAAAACAATTTGCAGCGCCTTAAATAAGCAATATAGTATTATAATGCCAAATTTAGACGGCTGGACCATTCCGCCGCCAGAGGCGCGTTTGCGCCGGCCGGAGACGAGCGAGGGGGAACCGATGACGCAGCCTGCCAACGCCAACGAGCAAGCCAAAGGATTGGTTCGCGCGCTGACGCCCGCCGATCTCGATCGCGTCGTCGAGATCGATCGCGCCATCGGCGGCGCGTCGCGGCGCGGCTTCTTCGAAAAGCGCCTCGCGGCCAGCCTGCGCGCGCCGAAGGCCTATGTCACCCTTGGCTTCGTCGAGAATGGAGGGCTCGAAGGCTTTGTCATGGCGCATGTGCTCGACGGCGAGTTCGGCGGGCGCGAGCCGGTCGCGGCGCTCGACGCCATCGCCATCAGCGCGTCGTCGCGCGGCCATGGCGGGGCCCATGCCCTGATGGCGGCGCTGCAGGACGTGGCGCGCCGGCGCGGCGCGCGCGAATTGCGCACGCAGGTGCTGTGGTCGGATCAGGCGCTGCGGCGTTTTCTCGCCGCCGCCGGCTTTTCCTTGGGCCACCGGCTGGTGCTGGAGCGGCCTTGCGCCCGCATCGACGGCGAGGCGACGACGGGCGAGTCGCAACAGGACGACAGCCTCGACTATTCGCGCGATCGCGTCGCCGTGCGGTCGCTGGGCCGTTCCGATCTCGGCGCCATCGTCGAGATCAACGCGCAGGCGACCGGCGAAGACCGCTCCAATTATTTCGCGCGCAAGCTGGACGAGGCGTTGAACGACGCTGGCATTCGCGTGTCGCTGCTGGCGGACTACAAGGACACGCCGGCCGGCTTCATCATGGCGCGCGTCGATTATGGCGAGTTTGGCGAGACGGCGGCGGAGGCGGTGATGGATACGCTCGCCGTCAATCCGGAATTCGCCGGCAAGCATGTTGGCGCCACGATGATGCGGCAATTGCTGGCCAATCTGCAGACCTTGCAGGTCGAACGCATCCGCACCGAACTGGGCTGGGACGAATTCGAGCTTCTGGCCTTCCTCAAGCATCTCGGCTTCCGGCCGTCGCAGCGGCTCAGCCTGACGCGGGAGCTCTAGGGCGTGCGCATCAGAATCGGCCATGGCGCGACGGCGAGGGTCTGGCAGGCCGAGGATGGTCTGCATATCGACGTGCGTGGGCTGGCTCCGCCGGCGCCGATGGTCGAGATCCTGCGCCTGATCGAGGCGCCGCAGCCGCCTGACGCGCTGACGGCGCATCTCGACCGCGAGCCGATCTATTTCTATCCGGAACTCGATGCGCGCGGCTGGAGCTACGACATCGCCGCGCGCGGCGACGAGGGCTTTGCGCTGCGGCTCAAGCGGGACGCCGCCGCATGACCAGCGCGTCGATGATGGCGAGCGCGAAGGGCCGGCTGCTGCCGGCGCTGACGCCGCTGCGCTTCTTCGTCGCCGCGGCGGTCTTTCATGTCCTGGCCTGGGCGGCGTTGGCGCTCGACTGGCGCGATGCGGCGCATTTCGCCGGCGGGCCGGGGCTGACGCTGGCGGCGCTGCATCTGGCGACGCTTGGCGTGGCCTCGATGGCGGCTTTCGGCGCGACGCTGCAATTGTTGCCGGTGGCGACGCGCGCGCCGATCGGATCGGTCGCGCTCGCCAATCTGTCATTCTGGCTGCTTGTCCCCGGCGTCGCCGTTCTGACCGGCGGCATGGCGGCGCAATCGGCGCCGACGATGATCGCCGGCGCGGCGCTGACCGGGCTCGCCTTCGCCCTGTTCGCCGCGCTGACGTGGCGCAATCTGGCGCGCGCGCCGACGCGCGACGCGACCATCCATTTCGTCCAGGCGGCGCTCGTCGCGCTGATTGTCTTCGTCGGGCTCGGCGCAGCGCTGGCGCTCGACGGCCGTTTCGGCTTCCTCGATCGCCACATGGGCGCGGCGCGGGCGCATATGACGCTCGCCGCCTTCGGCTTCTTCGGCCTGCTGATCGCAGGTTTCGGCGCGGTGCTGCTGCCGATGTTCGCGCTCGCCTCGCCGCCGCCGCAGCGCGCGATGACCGTTGTGCTGGGGTTGATCGCGGCGGCTTCCGCCGTCGCGGCGATGGGACTTGCGGCGGAAACGGGGGCGCTGGCGCTTGTCGGCGGCGTGCTGGGGAGCGTCGCCGCAGCAGCCTATGTTTTCGTCGTCGAGCGCAGTCTGGCGACGCGGTTGCGGCGAACGCTCGGGGCGGAGTTCAGGCTCGTGCGCGCCAGCGAGGCGGCGCTGATCGCGGCCGTGCTGCTGGGCCTGGCGCTGCTCGCCGGCGCGCCGGTTGCGCGCGGCGAGGCCTTGTTCGGCTGGCTGATGATCTCCGGCTGGCTCTTGTCGTTCCTGACCGGCGTGTTGCAGCGCATCCTGCCTTTCCTGACCTCGATGCATGTGAAGGACGCGCGCGGGCGCACGCCGCTGGCCTCGACGCTCGCGCCGCGCTTGCCTTTGGATATTCACAGCGCCTGCCATTTTGCCGCAGTCTTGCTCGTCGGCCTCGGCATCGCGCTGGATGTCTCCGCGCTCGTGCTGGCGGGCGCCCTGATCGGATTGTGCGGCGCGGGCGCGTTTGTCTGGTTCGCTCTCGCCGTCGTCGCCCATCTCAAACCCCAGCCTGCGGGCCAACAAGGACAGAAGCCATGAGTTTCATGCGTTCGACGCCGCGACTGCTGCACGATGAGCATTTGGCCACGATCGCGACGCTCGACGCGGTCGAGCGCGTGCTTCTGAGCCGGCGCGGCAATCCGCCGTCGGCGGGCGACGTCGAGGCGCAGCGCACCATCGTCAAGCTGTCGCGGCTGACGGAAGGCGAAATGCTCAGCCATTTCGACTTCGAGGAACAGCATCTGTTTCCGATGCTGATCGAGCGCGGCGACGGCGGCATGACGGATGTGCTGAGCGAGGAGCATGACTTGTTGCGCGAGACAGGTCAGGAGTTGATCGCCGCGTCGAAGGCGGCGGCCGAAAGCGGCTTCACGCCGGAAAGCTGGCGCGACTACCTGCGCCTGTGCGGCGAGATGGTCGAGCGCATGATCGGCCATATCCAGAAGGAAGAAATGGCGCTGTTGCCCGTTCTGGAGGACGCGCTCGATCCCGACGCCGACGCGGAACTGGCGGCGCTGCATCAGGGCTAGGACGCGGCGGGCATTTGCATCGGCCGCCGCTTTGCATCAATCTTGGACAGATCCGCCGGGGCGAAGACCTCACGTTCGGCCCGCATGGGCCAGAGGCGAGGGCGGAACGGGAGGCAGCCATGGGCGAGGCTGAACGCAGCGTGAGCCAGGCGCCGAAAGGCGACATCGAAATCAGGGCCGTGGAGGCCCGCGACGTGCCGGAGATCGTCAAGCTCGACGAGCGCTCGACCGGCGTGTCGAAATGCAAGTACTGGCGCGAGCTCTATTCCTATTTCACGCAGGCGCGCGGCGACGGGCGGGCGTTCTTCGTCGCCGAGCAGCAGGGCCGCGTCGTCGGCTTCATCGCCGGCGAGATCCGCGCCTTCGAATTCGGCTCGGAGCCGTGCGGCTGGGTGTTCGGCCTCGACGTCGATCCGGACCTGCGCGTGCATAACGTCGGCACGCAATTGTTCGAGCGCATTTGCGCCTCGTTCAAGCGCGCCGGGGTCGACAAGGTTCGAACCATTCTCGACCGCGACAATCATCTTGTGCTCGCCTTCTTTCGCAGTCAGGGAATGATGGCGGGCCGGTTCATCCAGTTGGAAAAAGACCTCGACTAGCCACTTCTCAGGCCCTAAGTCCGTTGCGGACCCGGCGGGTGCGAAAGGTGAAATGCGGTGCAGCTCCAGAAGGCGACGATGTGCGGTCTTTACGCGGTGACGGAACTCGCCGCGCATTCCGACAGGCAGATCTCGGCTTCCGACATCGCCGAGAAATACGATATTTCGCTCAATCACCTCGCCAAGGTGCTGCGCACGCTGGTGCGCGCCAAGCTCATCGAATCGGTGCGCGGGGCGGGCGGCGGCTATCGCTTTTCCGGCAACGCCAAGCGCGTCACCCTGCTCGACGTGATCGAATTGTTTCAGGAGATCGGCGGCGAGGCGGGCGACAGCGCCTCGCTCAAGCATGACGAGGGCAAGGCGCTGCATTCGATCCTGCGCGAGGTCGATGAATTCGCCGTCGCCTCGCTGCGCGCGATCACCCTGTCGACGCTGGTCAAGATCATCGCCCGACAGCAGAACGGCGGGCGCGCCGACAGCGGCGCCCGCAAGAGCTCGGCCATCGGCGCCTGAGCGCCTATTCCTGATAGATCGGCGGGTCGGGGTCTTCGGCCGGGCGTTCCTCCGCGCCGAATTTGGCGATCCATTCATTGACCCAGACCACATGCCGGCGTTCGTCGTCCGCCATTTCGCGGGCGAAGGCGCGCACGTCCGGATCCTGCGCCGTCGCGGCGATCTCCTCGAAATAGCGGGCCGCGCGCTCCTCGTTGATGCGGGCGAGCTGAAGCGCCTGATGCGGCGTCATCAGATAGTGCACATCCTCGAAATCGATGGCCTCGGGGCCGCTCGGTCCGATCCAGGAGAATTTCGCCGGCTTGCCGTCGACGCGCGCCTTGCCGGCGCGCTTTTCGATCACGTCGCGGTGATGCGCCTCGATCGCCGCCATCTTGCGAAAGATCGCGGCGATCTCGCGGTTGTTGTGGACGTCCATCTGGTCGGCCAGCAATTCGTAGCGCTCGCTCGCCTCGATCTCGATGGCGAGCGCCTGGGCGAAGAATTCCGCCACGCTCCAGGCCTTGGCGCTGTCCGGGGGCACGGTCATATGTCGAACTCCGTTTCGAGTTGGCTGGGGTCCATGCTGGCCAGCGGCGCCGGCTGGTAAGGCGGGCGCTTGCCGCGATAGAGCACGCCGGTGTTGAAACCGTCGTCGGTCATCAGGCGGCGGGCGGCGCGGCCGGGATCGTCGGTTTCCGGCACGACGGCGTTGCGCACGATGTCCTTCCAGCCCTTCTGCTGATCGGGGCGGAAGGTGACGCAGGGGCTGAGAATCTGCAGGAAGGAAAAGCCCGGATGGCGGATGGCCTCGACGATCATCCGCGCGGTGCCGCCGAGATCGCCGGAGAAGGAGCGGGCGATGAAATTCGCCCCCGAGGCCAGCGCCACGACGAGCGGATGGAAGGGACTGAGGCCGGTGCCGCCCGGCGCGATGGCCGTGTCCCAGTCGGGCTCGGTCGTCGGCGAGGGCTGGCCCTTGGTCATGCCATAGATGCGGTTGTCCATGACGATATAGGTCAGGTCGATGTTGCGGCGGCAGGCGTGCAGGAAGTGATTGCCGCCGATGGAGAATCCGTCGCCATCGCCGGACGCGACGACGACCGTGAGGTCGGGCCGCGCCACTTTCAGGCCGGCGGCGACGGTCAGCGAGCGGCCATGGACGCCATGGAAGCCATAGCAATTGGTGTAGGCGGGAATGCGCGACGAGCAGCCGATGCCGGAGACGACGGCGACATTTTCCGGCGCCAGCGCCAGTTCCGCCATGGCGCGCTGGAAGGACAGCAGCACCGAATGGTCGCCGCAGCCCGGACACCAGACGGGTTTGACGCTCGACTTGTAGTCGGCAGGCTTGAAACTGCGCTCGATGGTTGCGGACATGTTCATGATTCGAGGCCTTTCTGCAGGTGCGCGCTGATCTCGCCGGGGCGGAAAGGAAGCGGACCCGAGCGGTGGATGGGCGTGACATGGGCCGGCAGGTCGCAATGCGCCCGCAGATAGCGCCAGAGCTGGCCGGAATGGTTCTGCTCGATGATCAGCACGCGGCGCGCGCCGGCGAGTTCGGCCGCCAGCCGGTCTGGCTGGGCCGGGGCGATGAGGCGCAAGGCGACGAGCTTGATCCTGTGGCCTTGCGCACGGGCGGCGGCCAGCGCCTCGCGGATCGGCGCCGAGGCCGATCCCCAGGTGACGACGACAATGTCGCCGTCGCCGTCGATCTCGGCCCAATGCGCGCCGTAGTCGAAGGCTTCGAGTTTATGGCGGCGCTTGTCGAGCTGGTCGATGTGGTCCTTCGCCTGGCTCGACGGCGTGCCCTTGACGTTGTGCGTCAGTCCGTCGGCGGTATATTGGCCGCCCTCGACGCCGGGCAGCGCCATGGGCGAGACGCCGGACGGCGTCAGCGCATAGCGGGCATAGGCTTCGCCATCGTTCGTCCAGACAGCGCGACGGGTCGGAAAGCTGGCTTCGGCCGGCTTGTCGATGACGGCGCGCGTCTGGCCGAGCGCCTGGTCCGACAGCATGGTGACCGGCGTCTGCAGCGATTCGGCCAGATGCACCGCCCATTGCGCCGTCATCAGGCAATCGCCGACGTCGAGCGGGGCGACGACGACATGCGGCGCGTCGCCATGCAGGCCGTAGACGGCGATGTTGAGGTCGCTTTGTTCGGACTTCGTCGCGATGCCGGTCGACGGGCCCGAGCGCATGACGTCGACGACGACGACCGGCGTTTCGGAGGCGACGGCGAGGCCGATCGATTCGATCATCAGCGACAGGCCGGGGCCGGCGGTGGCGGTCAGCGACGGCACGCCGCCGAAGCTCGCGCCGATGATCATGTTGATGGAGGCGAGTTCGTCCTCGGCCTGCACCAGCACGCCGCCGGTCTTTTGCAGCGCGGGGGCCATCCATTCGAGAATCTCGGTCGCTGGCGTGATCGGATAGCCGGCGACGAAGCGCACGCCGCCCTTGATCGCGCCGAGTCCGGCCGCCTCGTTGCCGGTGAGCGACCAGCGCGGCTTGTCGGCGGCGGGCGGCGTCACGAGCCGCGCGCCGGGCTCGATGTCGGCGGCGGCGGCCGCGCCGGCGAGAACGCCGCGTTCGCTGGCGGCGATCGCCTCCGGCTTCTTCTTGCCGACGGATTTCGCCACCGCGCCGACAATCGAGTCTTCCGGCAGGCCGATCAGCCTGGCGAGCGCGCCGAGCGCCACCATGGAGACGCGGCCGCCGGGCACGGCCTTTGCGAGTTTGGCCATCGGCACATGCACGACGCGCGCGCCGGTCTTGCGCAAGAATTCCGGCGTTTCGCCCGCCGCCGGATCGGCAATGATCAGGCCCGTCGCGTCCATCGGGATTTCGGCGGCGAAGCGCTGCAGGTTTTCGAAGTCGAAGGCGACCAGAACGTCGAAACGGTCGCCGTGACAGAGCACCGGCTGCGCGCCGAAGCGCAGCATGGCGGCCGCCTCGCCGCCGCGAATCTGCGGTCCTGACGAACGCGTCATCAAGCCATAGAGGCCGCAACCCGTGGCGGCGTCGAGCAAGGTCTGGCCGGCGGTCATGACGCCGGCGCCGCCGGAACCGGTCAGCACGACGGACAAGGTCGGGGATGATTGATGCGTCATGGCATTGATCCCTGCATGGCGGCGTTCCTCCTGTTTGAGCCGGGCAGCCGATTTTTTGAAAACGGGCGCTTGCTTAATTGGTATTTAAATACTAAATTACCAAAAAAGACGGCCGTGGCAACAGCAATCGCGGCGCAGACGAAAATAGGGGGAAGCGCCGATGATGGGGGCCATAGCCGCACCGATGCAGGGGAGCGGCGTTTCAGTTGATCCGGCCGCGCGCGCCGGCCGCCGGCCGCTTTCTGCCTCCGCTTGCGAACCCTCGATCTGCGCCGCGCGGAGCGGTGCGGACGCCAAGGCCGAGGTCGGCCGCGTCGTCGCGACGCTGGCGGCCTCGGGACATCTCCACCTTGCCGGGCTCATGGCGACGCATGACGCGGCCGAGACACTGAACGCATTCGTCGCGAAACGCCCAACCCGCTGGGAGGACCGGTAATCATGCTCGATCAAGCAAGGCCAGCGACTGCCCCGATCGTGGAGCGCTGCGAAGCTCTCTTCTCCGATCTGACATTCGAGGCGGCGCGCGCATGGAAAGCCGCCGCGCCCGGCCGCAAGGTCATCGGCTTCATGCCCTATTACGTGCCGCGCGAGGTCATCCATGCGGCCGGCTGCATGGCGCTCGGCGTTCTGGGCGGCGGCGACCAGCTCGAAGTCATCCACGGCGACGCCTATTACCAGAGCTACATCTGCCGCATTCCGCGCTCGACCATCGAGCTCGGCGTCTCGGGCCGCCTCGATTTCGTCGACGGCATGCTGTTCCCCTCGATCTGCGACGTCATCCGCAACCTGTCGGGCATGTGGAAGCTGATGTTCCCGAATGTCGGGGCGCGCTACGTCGACCTGCCGCAGAATTTCGACGACGAGATCGGCGGCGCGTTCTACCGCTCCGAGATCAACGAGCTGCGTTACTGGCTTGCCGAAATCACCGGCCGGCCAGCGTCCGACGAGGCGCTGCGCGCGTCGATCGCGCTCTACAACGAGAACCGCCGGCTGGTGCGCGAGGTCTATGCCTACAGGGCGCAGAAACCGTGGAATGCGCCGTCGGCGGAAGTCTATCTGCTGATGCGGGCCGGCATGGTTCTGCCGGTCGAAGACCATAATCAGATGCTGCGCGATTATCTCGACGCGGCGCAGGCGCAGGAGCGTCCGATCAAGGACAATTCGCGCGTCGTCGTGTCGGGCGCGTTCTGCGAACAGCCGCCGCTCAATCTCGTCAAGTCGATCGAGCTGGCAGGATGCTACATCGTCGACGACGATTTCATGTTGGTGAACCGCTGGGAGAAGTCGGACGTCGCCATCGCCGGCGATCCGGTCGCCAATCTCGCCTCGGCCTATCTGCACAATTCCAATTCGACCTCGGCGAAGTTCGAACCCAACGCCAGGATCAAGGGACAATTCCTCGTCGACAGCGTGCGCGCCAACGGCGCGGAAGGCGTGATCTTCGCCATGCCGAGTTTCTGCGATCCGGCGCTGCTCGACCGGCCGATGCTGCAGCGTGCGCTGAAGGACGCCGGCATTCCCTACATCGCATTCAAATACGCCGAAAACTCCGGACAGATGCAGCCCGTGCGCGAGCAGGCCGGAACCTTTGCCGACTCGATCAAACTGTGGAGCGCTTCATGACCGTCATCACCCGCCCCAAGGCCGCGCCGGCTGAGATCATCCGTGACGCCTCGATGGCCAAGCAGAAGGACATGTTGGCGCGTCATTACGACCGCCTGTCCGACGCGCCGCAGACCGGCGAGAAGGTGGCCGCGACATTCGTGCCCGGCAATCTCAACGAGCTGATCATGTGCTTCGACATGGTCAACAACCTGCCGGAGGTCAACGCAATTCAAAGCGGCCTGCGCAAGCAGTCGGGCGGCTATGTGATGGAGGCCGAGAAGGCCGGCCATTCGGAGGACGTCTGCACCTATGTGAAGTCCGACATCGGCATGATGGCCAAGGGCAATGTCGGCCCCAACGGCCGCAAGCTGCCGGACCCGAATGTGCTGCTGTTGTCCTACACCGGCTGCTTCACCTTCATGAAATGGTTCGAGCTGCTGCGCGAGCAGTACAATTGCGAAACGATCATGCTGCACACGCCCTATCTCGGCGACGGCAAGATCACGCAGGACATGATCCAATACATGGTCAAGCAGCTCAAGCAGGACGTCATCCCGACGCTTGAGCGCGTGTCGGGCGTGCGCTTCGACATCGACCGCCTGCGCGAGAACCTGCGGTTGTCGGCGAAGGCCGAGGAAGACCATGTCTGGGTGCTGCAGAGCGCCAAGAACAAGCCCTCGCCGATCGACGCCTATTTCGGCGGCATCTATTACGTCGGCCCGATCTTCGGCGCCTTCCGCGGCACGCAGGACGCCGTCGATTATTACGGCTTCCTGCGCAGCGAGATCGAGCAGCGCATTCGCGAGGGCAAAGGCCCGGTGACGCCGGACGGCGACATGGGTCGCGAGAAATATCGCCTCGTCGTCGAGGGACCGCCGAACTACACGCATTTCCGCCAGTTCTGGAAGATGTTCTACGACGAGGGCGCGGTGGTCGTCGCCTCGTCCTACACCAAGGTCGGCGGCACCTATGATTTCGGCTTCCGCCACGATCCGGACCGGCCGTTGGAATCGCTCGCCGAATATTGCCTCAACGTCTACACCAATCGGAACCTGCCGATGCGTGTCGACATGCTCGTCGACTACATCAACGAGTACCAGGCCGACGGCCTGCTGATCAATTCGATCAAGAGCTGCAACTCGTTCTCGGCGGGTCAATTGCTGATCATGCGCGAGGTGGAGAAGCGCACGGGCAAGCCCGCCGCCTTCATCGAAACCGATCTCGTCGACCCGCGCTATTTCTCCGCCGCCAACGTCAAGAACCGGCTGGAAAGCTATTTCCAGATGGTCGAGCAGAAGCGCGCCGGCGCGCAAGCCGCCTGAGGAGCCAACATGAGAACTTTCATCGGAATCGATCTCGGCTCGACGACGACCAAGGCGGTCCTGCTCGACGAGAACCAGCATGTGATCGGGCGCGGCATCACCAATTCGCGCTCCAACTACGGAACGGCGGCGCGCGTCGCCAGCGAGGAAGCGCGCGTCGACGCCCGCTTCACGCTTTTCCGCCGCGCGCTCGACACGAGCGGCGGCGAGCATGCGCTGGTCGAGCAATTCCTCGGCGCGCTCGAACGCGGCTTCCGCCTTGTGCAGTTCCTCGAACAGCTCGACGACCTTGAGGAGACGAGCCTCGGGCAATTGAAGCACGAGCGTTTCGCCAGGACCGGCGCGGCTGTCGGCGAGGCCTTGCATGAAGTGTTCAAGCGCCTGCGCGCCGAAGCGCCCGATCTCTATGCGCCGGGGGCCAACCGCAAGTCGGACTTCTTCCGCGACATCGCCGGCTCGCGCTTCCACGTGCATGCGGAAGACGTGTCGCGCGAGGCGGGCGTGGCGCATGACATGCTGCTCAACGCCTATGACAAGTCGATCATCGAGGTGGAGAACCGGCCGCCGTCCGGCAATCTCGACGACAAATTCCGTCGCGCCATGCAGCGCGTGCTGGCGACCGCGCCGGAGCTGGCGCAAAGCGCCTCGGGCCTGACGCGGGCGATCGACGACACGCTCGGCATCGAGCTGGAGGAGACCTATCTCGTCGGCACCGGCTACGGCCGCGTGACGCTGCCGTTTTCGAAGGAGCACATCCGTTCCGAGATCCTTTGCCACGGTCTCGGCGCGCATATGATGTATCCCAAGACGCGCACCGTGCTCGACATCGGCGGACAGGACACCAAGGGCATCCAGGTCGACGCCAGCGGCATCGTCGAGAATTTCCAGATGAACGACCGCTGCGCGGCGGGCTGCGGACGTTATCTCGGCTATATCGCCGATGAAATGAACATGGGCCTGCACGAACTGGGGCCGCTGGCGATGAAGTCCAACCGGCCGGCGCGCATCAATTCCACCTGCACCGTCTTTGCCGGCGCGGAATTGCGCGACCGCCTGTCGCTGGGCGAGAAGCGCGAGGACATTCTGGCCGGCCTGCATCGCGCCATCATCCTGCGCGCCATCTCGATCATCTCGCGCTCAGGCGGCGTGACGGACGAGTTCACCTTCACCGGCGGCGTCGCCAAGAACGATGCGGCGGTGCGCGAATTGCGCAAGCTGATCAAGGAAAACTACGGCGACGTGACCATCAACATCAATCCGGACTCGATCTACACGGGGGCTCTCGGCGGCGCCGAATTCGCCCGCCGCGCGGTCGACGCCTGAGGAGGAACGCTCATGCCCATCACCGCGGGAATCGATGTCGGCACCGGCGCGATCAAGGTCGCCGTCTTCAATGTCGAGAACGGCCAGGAAACCTGCCTGGCCAAGCGCACCGAACGCGTGCGCCAGCGCGATCCGCTGGCCATCGCCGCCAGCGCCTATGACGATGCGCTGAAAGAGGCGGGTCTGACGCGCGGCGACGTCGCCTATTGCGCCACGACCGGCGAAGGCGAGGCGCTGCATTTCCATACCGGCCATTTCTATTCGATGACGACGCATGCGCGCGGCGCGATCTACATGGAGCCGAAGGCCCGCGCCGTCATCGACATCGGCGCATTGCACGGCCGCGCCATCCGCATCGATACGTATGGCAAGGTGCTGAACTACAAGATGACCAGCCAATGCGCGTCGGGCTCGGGGCAATTTCTCGAAAATATCGCGCGCTATCTCGGCATCGCGCAGGACGAGATCGGCACGTTGTCGAAGCAGTCGGACAATCCGGAAAAGGTGTCGGGCATCTGCGCCGTTCTGGCGGAAACCGATGTCATCAACATGGTGTCGCGCGGCATCACCGCGCCCAACATCCTCAAGGGCATTCACGAGTCGATGGCCGACCGTCTCGCCAAGCTGCTCAAGACCATCGGCGGGCTGGAAGGCATGATCCAGATGACAGGCGGCCTCGCCCTCGATTCCGGCCTCGTCGAGGCGATGAAGGAGGCGATGGTGCGCGAGAAGGTGACGATCCCGATCGAGACGCATCCGGACGCGATCTACGCCGGCGCCTATGGCGCGGCGCTGTGGGGCGCGTTCCGCCACGAAAAACTGGCGCGGCTCAACGACAGCGCGCGCGCGGCCTGAAGCAGGAGACAACGACCATGGCCCTGATGATCAACGAAGACTGCACCGCCTGCGACGCCTGCCGCCCGGCCTGCCCGAACGAGGCGATCGCGCAAGGCGATCCGATGTACACGATCGACGCCTTCCGCTGCACCGAATGCGTCGGCGCGCATGACGAGCCGCAGTGCAAGCTCGTCTGCCCGGCGCAATGCATCGTCGCCAATCCGGACTTCGAGGAGAGCCCGGAGGAATTGCAGGCGAAATACGAGACGCTGCACTCCTGACGCAGCCGCTTGGCGTCGGCGCCTGTTTCAGCCATTCTCATGCGAATGGGGGAGATGGCGCCGATGACCGATTATTTTCGCCTGAGACAGATCTGCCTTGTCACGCGCGACCTGGCGCGGGCCGTTGACGACATTCAGGCGATTTTCGGCGTGAAGCTCGCCTATCGCGATCCGATGGTGGCGCGTTACGGGCTCGAAAACGCCATTTTCCCCTTCGGCCTCGCCTTTATTGAAATTGTCGCGCCGACGGGGCCGGACACGGCGGCCGAACGCTTCCTTGCGCGCAGCGGCGGCGTCGGCGGCTATATGGCGATCTTCAATTGCAGCGACTGGGAGCGGCGCGGGCAGCGGGCCGAGGCCATGGGCGCGCCGATCGTGCAACGATTCGACATGGCCGATTTCAAGGGCGTGCAATTGCATCCGCGCGCCTGCCGCGCGGCGATGATCGAATTCGACCATACGCCGGGAGAGCGTGACCTGCGCGGGCCCTATCATTCCGCCGGGCCGGACTGGCAAACGGCGGTGGCGAGGGACGTGACGCAGGGGCTCAAGGCCATCGTCATAGAAAGTCCGAACCCGCACGAGCTCGGCGCGCATTGGTCGCGCCTCATCGAGCGGCCCTTCGTCGACGAGGGCGAAGGCGGGCTGATCGCCGTCGACCTGTGCGACATCCGCTTTGCGCCCGCGGGCGCGAGCGGGCGCGAGATCCTCGCCGCCGTCGTCGTCGAGACCGACCAGCCCGGGCGCATCCGCGACGAGGCCCGCCGGCGCGGCTACGAGGTCGACGCCCGCGGCGTCCGCCTCTGCGGCGTGGATTTCGTGCTGGAGAGCTAGCTCGGCGACGCGATGACCGGATTTGTCACGCACAAGGACGCTCGCGGGCCTTCGCCTTTGCCGGGAAGCAGTTAAGATCGCGCCAAATATCCGGGAGAATCGGAATGCGCGCGAAAGAATTGGCTGCGGCCCTGGCGATCGTCGTGGCCAGCCTCGGGCCGGTCATGGGGCAAGGCGCGCCGGCGTTGAAGACGGGCGAGGTCTGGACGGAGTTCCTCAAGACCCGCGATCTCGACCGGGCTATCGGCGCGGCGCGCAACCTCGCCAACAACGGCGAGAGCCCGCGCGTCATGCGGCAGACGGATGGCGGTTTCGTCGTCGTCGCCGGGCCGAAGCGCATTGCCGACCCGGCCGCCGAGAGGAAGCGGCTGACTGACGGCGGCCTGCCCGCGCCGATCGGCTTTTCGCGCGGCGAGAGCTTCGCCGCCGAGGCATGGAAGGAGCGCGCCCCGGACATCCTCGCCCGGGCCGAGGCCAAACCCAACGAGAACAAGATGCTGCGCCACGGCGACCTGACGGTCGCGCTGCGCTGGCGCAAATTGAAGACTGGCGAGCCGTCGCCGGTCGTCGCCGGGGAGATCGGCGGCCGTCAGGCTTTCGTGACGCAGCCGAACGAAGACGCGCCGGACGTTCCCTGGGCCAATCTGACGCTGCTGCGGCTCGACGCGCAATCGCCGCGCCCTTCGGTCGTCCTGGCGAGCTACACCGGCGGGGCGCATTGCTGCACGCTGACGACGATTGCGACGCAGGCGGCCGGCGGTTCATGGCGGGTCGTCGATGGGCCGATGCTCGATGGCGGCGGCTTTGCCTTCGAGGATATCGACGGCGATGGGTTGGCCGAGCTCGTCAGCGTCGACAACAGTTTTCTCTATGCCTTCGCGTCCTATGCCGAATCGACTGCGCCCTTGCGCATCCACCGCATCGTCGACGGCGGGCTTGTCGAGGTAACGCGGCGGCCGGAGTTCCAGCCCTACCTGCGCCAGTATGTGCACAATCTCGAATTTGGCCGCTCCGACGAGAACTGGCGCAACAACGGCTTTCTCGGCGGCTGGGTCGCGGCTAAATCCTTGATCGGCGAAGGGCGCGACGCCTGGGCGCGGATGGAGAAGCTGCATCAGGAATTTTCCGACTTTTCGCAGGAATTGTGTCCCGACGGGTCGGAGGATTCCTGCGCCGACGACAAGAAAAAGCCCGTGCCGTTCAAGCTGACGCTCGAGCGCCATTTGCAGAAGAACGGCTACGGGCTTGATACCCCGGCCGCCGCGCCGAAATGAGCGTTGAGGCCATCCCGCTCCGGCGCATGTCGCTGGCGATGTTCGGCGCGGGCTTCGCCAATTTTTCGATTCTCTATTGCGTGCAGCCTTTGCTGCCGGCCTTCGCGCGCGAGTTCGGGCTGGGGGCGGCGCAGAGCAGCCTGTCGCTGTCGATGACCACGGGCATTGTCGCCGTCGCCGTGCTGGTGACGAGTTCGCTGTCGGACGCATTCGGGCACAGGCGGCTGATGATCGTCTCGCTGATCGCCTCCGCCATCGTGACGCTGGCCGCGGCGGCCGCGCCGAACTGGGCCAGCCTGCTGGCCGCGCGCGCCATGATCGGCCTGACGATGAGCGCCTTCCTGCCCTCGGCCATGGCCTATCTGGCCGAGGAGACGCCGCCGCAATCGGTCGGCCTTGCGGTCGGCCTTTATATCGGCGGCAGCGCCTTTGGCGGCATGCTGTCGCGCATCATCGCCGGCGTGCTCGCCGATTTCGTTTCGTGGCGGCTGTCGCTGGCGCTGATCGGCGCGGCCTCGCTCGTCGCCGCCGCGCTGCTGCCGCGGCTGTTGCCGCCGGCGGCGCATTTCACGCCGCGCCCGCTCGTCTGGCGCAATGTGCGCGACGCTTTTGCCGCGCATCTGAAAGACCCGTTCCTGCTGCTGCTGTTCATCGCCGGCTTTTTCCTGATGGGGGCCTTCATCACCATCTTCAATTATGTCGGCTTTCACCTGATGGCGCCGCCGTTCGGCCTGAGTCAGGCGGCGGTCGGGTTGATTTTCGCGGTCTATCCGGTCGGATCGCTCGGTTCGGCCTGGCTCGGCGCCTGGGCGGGACGCGGCAGGCGCGAGCGCATCTTTCTTCTGTCGATCGTCATCATGGGCCTGGGCGTGGCGCTGACTTTGTCCAGTGCGCTGGTCGTTTCCGTCATCGGCATGGCGGTGATGACCTTCGGCTTTTTCGGCGCGCATTCGATCGCCACGAGCTGGGTCGGGGCGCGCGCGACATGCGCGCGGGCGCAGGCCTCGTCGCTCTATCTCGCCTTCTATTATCTCGGCTCGTCGCTGATCGGCACGTTCGGCGGCGTGTTCTGGGACAGGGGCGGCTGGAACGGCGTCATGCTGGCGACAGGGGCGCTGATCGCGGGGCTTCTCGCCATCGCGCTGCGCTTTCTGGCCTTGGCGCGCGCCGGACGTTGACAGAATATCGATTTTTTGTTCGCTTGACGAAAATCGAAGGCGCATGGCGCGCCCAACAAGGAGACGCACCCATGCTGCCGCCCCGCATCGACACCAATGCCGTCCGCAATGTCATCGGCGAATACAAGGATACGGTCGAGACCGTCGAGGCGCGGGGCGAGATCTACAAGGATCTCATCGGCTTCGTGCCGCCGCGCATTGAGGCGCGTCTCAACGTCACCGGCGCGCTCGACCCGACCATCCTCGACATGCAGGAGAAGATGCGCGCGCACGCGATGTACCCGAAGTGCTTCGACGTGAAGACGGCGCAATTGATGCTGTTCGGCATGCTGCTGATGGACCTCAACGACGCCGCGCCGCTGCACGCCATGGCGGCGCGCAAGGCCGGCGCGAGCTGGGAGGAATTGCAGGCGACGATCAGCCTGTGCTTCCTGTTCCGCGGCCTGTCGGCGGCCAATCGCGGCGCGGAAATCCTCGCCAATATCGCCAAGCGCGAGGCCGACGCGGCCAAGGCCTGAGGCTCAGGACAGGCGGGCGCGCCCTTCGCGGCGATAGGCGGAGGGCGTCAGCCCCGCGCCCTTTCTGAAAAACCGGCAGAAATAGGCCTGGTCCTCGAAGCCGAGGTCGAAGGCGATCGTCGCCACCGTGGCCGGGGCATGGACGAGCAGCCGGCGCGCCTCGGTCAGCAGGCGGTCGCGCACCACCTGAAAAGCGGAGGCATTGGCGACGGCGCGGCAAAGCCGGTCGAGCCGGCTTTCGGTGACGCGCAGAGCCTCCGCATAGCGCTTGACCGGCCAATGTTCGCGATAATGCGCCTCGACCAGCGCGCGGAAGGCGTCGAACAGCGGCGCGCGCAGGCTGTTGTTCGCCTCGGCGCGGCGCGTCAGCGCATCGCGGCGGGCGAGCACGACGAGCAGGCTGGCGGCCAGCCATTCGCACAGGACCGACTGGCCCGGCAGGTTCTGGCGGGTCTCGGCCTCGATATGGCGCAGCAGGCTGGAGACCCGCTTTTCGTCCTGTGCAAGCTCGATGACGCGCGCGGCATCCTCCAGCGCGGTGATGAGCGCGCGGGCGCGCGGGTCGGGCAGGCGTTGCGGCAGGCCGGCGGCCAGCGTCAGCACATAGCCATGCGTGCCGGCGGCGAATTGGAAGGCGTGGACGACGCCGGCCGGGACGGTGATGGCGACCGGCGCGGCGATGGTCCGGCGTTGGCCGTCGAGCGTCGCCGTCACTTCGCCCGACAGCACGCAAACCGTCTGGAACAAGGCGTCATGCCGGTGCAGGCCGATCTCCCATGACCGCGCCTCCGAGCGGCTGCGGATCAATTCGACATGGACGAAATCGACATTGGGCCGCTCGCCGTCCTCGCCATACAGCGCGAAGACCGGGATCGCCGTCGCGGCCGCCCGGCCAGCGCGCCTGATCGCTTGGGCCGTGGCTTTCGGGCGGGGCGGCGTCGCAGGCATGACAACCTTTGCTCGGCGAGGGATTGCCGGGATTGTGCAAAACTTTTCGGCTTCCGTCCATTTAGTCGCGGGCCGGCTTTGCCTCATGCTCAAGCTTCGCACGCCCCGTGAAACAAGAGCGCAAGAGCGCCATGTCAGCCCCTGCCGGCCGACCGCGGGACGCGGGCCTTGCGGGGCGCAGGCCGCTTTGTCAGGCTTTGACGCCATTGATCTTGGGGAGGATCGCCATGAACCCGACGCCGGAGCTGATTCAGGACATCGCCCATCTCGGCAATGTCGAATTGCTGACGCCCGATCTCGACGGCAGCGTCTGGTATTTCCGCGACGTGCTCGGCATGTCGGACGTGCATCGGCGCAAGCGCTCGGTCTATCTGCGCGCCTATGGCGATTACGCCCTGTCGACGCTGAAGCTGACCGAGGCCAAACACGCCGGGCCCGGCTGCATCTCGTGGCGGGCGGTGAGCCCGCAGGCGCTGCTTCGGCGCGTCGCGGCGCTCGAAGCGTCGGGCCACGGAATCGGCTGGTCGAACGGCGATTTCGGCCGCGGCCCCTCCTATCGCTTCCATGACCCCGAGGGGCATCTGATGGAAGTCTATTATGAGGAAGAAAAATATCGCGCGCCGCCGGAGGAGCGCTCGACCCTGAAGAACCTGCCGCAGAAATTCTCCGGCCGCGGCGCGGCGGTGCGGCGCATCGACCATTTGGCGCTGCTGGCCAAGGATGTCGGCGGAAACCGCGCCTTTCTCGAAAACCTGATGGGCTTCCGCCTGCGCGAGCAGGTGTTGTTCAACGAGGGCAAGACGGAGATCGGCTCGTGGCTGTCGACGTCGCAGATCCACCATCAGGTCGCCTATGTCGCCGATGTGAAGGGCGGCACGGGGCGGCTGCATCATTTCTCGCTGTGGGTCGACGAATATCAGGACGTGCTGCGCGCCGCCGACATTCTGGCCGAGAACAAGATCTTCATCGAGGCCGGACCGTCCAAACACAACAATTCGCAGGCCTTCTACCTCTACAGCTACGAGCCGGGCGGCAACCGCATCGAGATCTATTCCGGCGGCTATCTGGTGATGGCGCCCGATTGGGAGCCGGTGACGTGGAACGAGGAGGAGCGCGGCACGGGCGTCTATTGGGGCGGGGCGCTGCCGGACAGTTTCCTCAATTACGCCACGCCGGACATGCCCGCCGAGCCGGATGCGCCGAAGCCGAACGTGCCGATTTTCGATCCGCGCTGAATGCAACTGTCACCGAACGGCCACGCCGGGCGCAGGAATGAGGGGCGGATGGAAGCCGCTGCTGCGCCGCAGCGTGGTTTGCGCTACCGTGCCGTCGACATTCCAGGGGCTTAGGCGCGTGCGGTTCAGGTCGGCTTATTTCGGCGTCTTCTTTGCGGCTCTCGCGCTTGCCGGCTGCGGCGGGCGGCCGACGGGCGTGCTGCAGCCGTCGAACGCCGCTGCGCCGGGGGCGACGAAGGTCGACATTCTCGTCGCCACGACGCGCAGCGCCGACGGCGCCAAGCCCGGCGAAATGTTCGGCGGCGAGCGCGCCCGCGGCATCGCCTTCGCCGACATCGCGGTGTCGATCCCGCCCGATTCCGCCCGCAAGGTCGGCGAGGTGCAATGGCCGCAGAGCCTGCCGGGCAATCCCGCCACCGATTTCGTCACGCTGAAAGCCGACCGGATCGACGGGACGGCGGCGGAAAAGCTGTTCAACGCCGAGATCGCCAAGCTGCCGCGCCGGCACGTCCTCGTCTTCGTGCATGGCTACAACACGCGCTTTGAGGAGGCGGTCTACCGCTTCGCCCAGATCGTGCATGACGCGCAGGCCGAGGTCGCGCCCGTCCTGTTCACCTGGCCGTCGCGCGGCAAGCTGCTGGCCTATACCTACGACCGCGAGAGCGCCAATTATTCGCGCGACGCGCTGGAGGCCGTGCTGCAAGGGCTGGCGAAGAATCCGCGCGTTGCGGAAATCTCGATCCTCGCGCATTCCATGGGCAATGTCGTGACGCTCGAGGCGCTGCGGCAGATGGCCATTCGCGACAAGGCGATCGCTTCGAAGATCAAGGATGTGATGCTGGCCGCGCCCGACGTCGATTTCGACGTGTTCCGCCGCCAGGTTGCGCAGATGGGCGAGAAACGGCCGAATTTCACCTTGTTCGTCTCGCAGGACGACGAGGCGCTGTCGATCTCCTCGAAGGTTTGGGGCGGGCAGGCGCGGCTAGGCATGATCGATCCGAACGCCGAGCCCTATCGCTCCGATCTCGAAAATGCGCGCTTCAATGTCGTCGACCTCACGCAAGTGAAATCGTCGGACGGCCTGAAACACGGCAAGTTTGCGCAATCGCCGCTCGTGGTGCAGGCGATCGGGCGGCGGCTGGCGACGGGTCAGGCGCTCAATGACGGCCAGGCCGGCTTCGGCGAAAAGCTCGGGCAGGTCGCCTCCGGCGCGGTGTCGACGGTCGGCAAGGCGGCGGGGCTCGTCATCTCGGCGCCGGTCGCCATCATCGACGGGCGCACCCGCGACGGCCTCGGCGACCAGATCGAAGGGCTCGGCGGACAGGCCGGCGCGACATTCCGCGCCGCCGCCGGTCAGGCCAGCGTCGAGCAGTAATTTCGTCAGGCCTCCGGGCTTTCGCCGGCGAACCATGCGCGCATCAGCGTGCGTTCGCGCGTCGTGACGATCGAGACGAATTCGTCGGCGTTGCCCATGGCGCGAAAGGCGCTGTAGCCGCGCTCGAGGAAACTCTGCAATTCGCCCATGCCGATGAGTTGCGCCGGTCGGCGCATCATCTTCAGCGTCATGCCGATCAGCGGCAGATGCGTCAGGCTGTCGAGCGATTGGCCGAGATCCTCGATCAGGGCGATCTGGCGTTCACGATCATCGCCGCGGCCGGTTTTGCGATAGGCGTCGGCATAGGTTCTGGCGTCGAGATTGGCGACGCCCGCGCCGAGCGCCGCCACCATGTCAGCGTCGAGCGATTCCGACAGCGCGTCGAGTTCGATGGCGTCCGCGACCGTTTCGACGCCCGAAGGCGGCAGCATCTTGCCAAGGTTCGGAACGACTTTCGCCACTTCGGCGTCGCGCGCGCCGGCGTCTTCGTCGCTGTAGAGATCGGTGACGAAGAAGCGCGCGGCCGCGCCGAAGCGCTTGTCGGCGAGCAGATCGGCATGGGTGTGTTGCAGGCGCCGGCTTTGCCAGGCGCGCAACAGGCGACGACGCGCGAACAGGCCTTCATCGCCGCGCGCATTGGCGCGCAAGGAAGAAGCAGTTTCGATGCTTTGCAGCAGGCGATCAAGATGGGCGGCTTTGTCACTCATACATTCACTTTAGCATGAAGTTTTAGAGGCCAATGCCTAGAAAGCCTGCGCGCGCGTGTTGCAACGCGCGCAGCTCAAGGCCTATCATTGAAGCTGGCTTTCGGGGGAGCCCAGCGATGTCCAGAAGCGAACGCATGTCGTCGATCGACACGTCCTGGCTGCGGATGGACCGCCCCACCAATCTGATGATGATCACCGGCGTGATGATGCTTGAAGGGCCGGTCGATCTCGATGCGGTGGAGCGCCGTCTCGAGGAGGGCCTTCTCGTCTTTCCGCGCTTCCGCCAGCGCGTGGCGACTTACCCGACCGGGCTGTTCTGGGTCGACGACAAGAGCTTCGACATTTCGCGCCACATCAAGCGCATTCGCCTGCCCGGCTTGGGCGGCAAGGCGGAACTGCAGAGATATGTGGCGGAGCTCGCGGCGACGCCGCTGAACATGAGCCATCCCCTGTGGCAGTTCACGCTGGTGGAGGATTACGAGGGCGGCGCGGCGCTGGTGTCGCGCATTCATCACGCCATCGGCGACGGCATGGCGTTGATCGCCGTGCTGATATCGATGACCGACGCCTCGCCCGACGGCGCTGCGACGATCGAGAGTCCGGTCGATGTCGACGACGAAGACGAGAGCGGACCCTATGGCCTGTTCGCGCCGGTGCGGCGCATCATCGATCTTGGCGTCGATCTGTCCCGACGCGCAGTGCAGGAAGGCATGGGGCTGGCCGCGAAGCCGGCGCGCGCCTTCGATCTGCTGCGCGGCGGCATCGGCGTGGCGGCCGAACTCGCCTATCTCTTGGTCATGCCGAGCGACAGCCAGACCCGGTTCAAGGGCCAGCCCGGCGGCGACAAACGCGTCGCCTGGACCGACGCCATTCCGCTGCCGGAGGTCAAGGCGGTCAGCCAGGCACTCGGCTGTTCGGTCAACGACATGCTGCTGACGGCCGTGGCCGGCGCGCTGCGCAGCTATCTCGAAGACCGCGGCGACGAGACCGAAGGCGTCGAGGTGCGCGCGCTCGTGCCGATCAATCTGCGCGAAAAAGGCTCCGAGTTCGAACTCGGCAATTATTTCGGCATCATCGCCATCGAATTGCCGGTCGGCATCGAAAATCCGCTGGAGCGGCTGTACGAATTGCGCCGGCGCATGGACGCGCTGAAGCAATCCTACGAGCCGCCGGTGACGCTCGGCCTGTTCGCGGCGCTCGGCTATGCGCCCAAGCTGGTTCAGGACAGCCTGTTCGACATGCTGGTGGCGCGGGCGACCGCGGTCATGACCAATGTGCCGGGGCCGCAATATCCGCTCTATATCGGCGGTTCGCGCATCAACCAGATCATGTTCTGGGTGCCGCAATCGGGCTCCATCGGCATGGGCGTGTCGATCCTGTCCTTCGACGGCAAGGTGCAGTTCGGCCTCATCACCGATTCCGCCATGGTGCCGGACCCGGAGGCGATCATCGCCGGCTTCCAGCCCGAGTTCGAGAAGCTGCTCTATTTCGCGCTGATGGAGGCGTGGGCGGAGACAGACGTCGAGCTGCACAAGAATCAGCGCAGGACGTTCCCGGACATGGACGAACCCGAGCCGCAGCCCGCGCCGAGGCCGAAGAGAACGACCCGGAGCAGGGCCGCGCCGGCCGAAGACGCGTCCCGGCCGAAGACGCCGCGCGTCAGGCCGGCGGCGAAAAGGCTGAAAGCAAAGCCCGCTGCCAAGGCGCCGGCCAAGTCCGGGGCGGCGGCCAAGTCCGGGGCGGCGGCGAAACCGCGCGCCGCGCGCCCGCGCAGCAAGGCGGCGACGCCGGAGAGCGCCTGATCAGGCGATCTCCTCCTTGGCCATTTCGACGTCGAGGCGCTCCATTGCGTCCATCGGCTTTGAAGCGGCGGCCTCTTCATAGAGCCTGGTCGCCTCCTTCAGTTTCTCCTTGCCGAACATCATGACGAGGCCGTTGGCGTATTCGATGCGGGCGATGGCGGAATCCGGGTTCAGCTTCAGCGCCGTCTGGAAATGGCCGACGCCCGCCTTCTTGTCCGCGCCATAGGTGAGGCCGCCGATCATCGCGCCGACCTTGTTGATGATTTCGGCGTGATAGGCGCCGAGCGCGATATGGGCGTCGGCGTGCTTCGCCTCGAGCCGGATCGCCGCGTCGAGCGCCTTTTTCACCTTGGTTGCGTGGCCTTCGGCGAGCGCCTTGGCGATCGAAATGCCCTGGCTGTAGCGCCCGAGCGCCTGGGCGTAGAAATAATGCGCATTGGCCATGTCGGGCGCGGCCGCCTGCAGCTTCTCGGCGCGGCGGGTTGTCTCAAGGAAGATTTCGAGCTGCTTGCGCTCGTCCTTCTCGAGATAGGTGGCGTAGATATTGGCGGCCTTGTTGGCGACATTGACGCCGAGCAGGCCGATCGACGTTCCAAGCTCGACGGCGGCGGCGAAATCGCCGCGATGATAGGCGCGCCAGGCGTCCTGCAAGGCCGCCGCGGCGTCGTCGATGGCGCCGTCCGGCGCCAGCTTCGGTTGGGCGGCGACGAGCTTCTTGAGATGCGCGGTCGAGGGGAAGGGCTCGCAATCGCCCTTGTGCAGGCGCGGCCAGTTCTTTTCGAGCGCGCCGCCGGCCTGATCGTAGGATTTTTCGGGATGCGGGAAATCCCGCCATTTCGGCTTCGCCATCTTGCAATCTCCTCATGTCAGGTAGCGTTGCGCCAGCGCGTCGAACAGGGCGCGTTCGTCGGCGGCGAGATAGGGAGCGGCCAGCGCGATCACATGCGCCGCGCCGCGCGCCAGCGCATTGGCGTCCGGCTCGGCGCGCGGATGCGTGGCGTATTCGTAGGATAGCCAATAGGTGGCGATCAGCGTCATGTTCTGCGACAGAACGGCGATGTCGGCCTTGCTCAATTTCGCGCCGCCCGCGGCGCGCATGCCCTCGAGCATCGCCGCCGCCGTGCGTTGCTTGTGGTCGAGGATGAGGCGAAACGGGTTGCGCAACGCCCGGTGACGCGACAGAAGGTCGTTGATGTCGCGATAGATGAAGCGGTAGCGCCAGATCGCCTCGAAGACGAGATGCAGGAACAGCCAGACGTCCTCGGCGTGCGGCGGCCGCTGCGAGGGCGTGGCCAGCGTCGCCTCGATATCGGCGCGGAAAGCCGCGAACAGGGCCTCGACGATCTTTTCCTTGGAACTGAAATGATAATAGAGGTTGCCGGGGCTGATGCTCATTTCCTCGGCGATGGCGGTCGTCGTCACGGCGGGCTCGCCGCGGCTGTTGAACAGGGCCAGGGCCGTTTCGAGAATGCGCTCACGCGTGCGCCTCGGGCGTTTCTTCTCCATGCGCCGATCCCCCCGCGGCGCAGCTTGGCCGAGTGCGGGGCGATGTTCAAGACGCTTGCTTGCCGGCTTTCAGCGCAGCGTCGATGCGCTTGACGGCGCGTCCAAGATCGTCGGCCATGCGCGTCAGCGGTCCGCGCGGGCGCGGTCTGCGGCGTGGGTCGAGCAGCGACCGTTCGGGATCCTCCAGCGCGGCGCGATCGATCGTCACGCCGTGGCGGGCAAAGATCGGAGCGAGTTCATCGAAGCGGCGCAGCAATTCGCGGCGGGTGTGCTGATAGGCGTGTTCGCTCAGCCGCTTGCGGCCTGAATAGCTGAAAACGTTGGTGAAGAACATTTCGGCGTCGTCACGCGACGGCTCGAACAGCACGACGTCGGCGTCGGGGAATTGCTTGGCGTAGCGCTCCATGCCGACGCGCATGCGCGAATGAATGATGGCGCGGAAGGTCTGCGACATGACGACAGGCAATCCGCCCTCCACCAGCGAGACGCGCCTGCCCGATCCGTTGCGGGCGGCCAGATCGGCGTCGAAGGGCACGATCGGATTGACGCAGATGAGAAGCTTCGCCCCTTCGCGCAGGGCGATCGAGGCGTGCAGGGTCTTGATCAGCGCGCCGTCGACATAATGGCGGCCGTCGATTTCGATCGGCGGGAACAGGCCCGGCAGGGCGGAACTGGCCTGAATGGCGCGCGCGATCGGCACAGCGTCCCAGCCCGGAGCGCCGAAGGCGACGGCGGAGGCCGTGTCGAGGTCGGTGGCGACGAGGAACAGCTTGCGCTTCAACTTGCGGAAATCATTGGTGCGGCCCGGCTGCGCGAACAGCTTGACCAACCAGTCGCCGATGCGGCTGTTGTCAAAGACGCCGGCGGGCAGGGCGCGCGCCAGCCGCATGAAGGATTCAAAGAAGCCGCGCCCGAACGGGTCGGCGAGGTAATGCTGGGTCGCCTGCATGAACAGGCCGGGAAAGGCGTACATGCGCTGGGCGTATTCGCGCAGGGCCGGCGACAGCAACATATCCGGCTCGAACGGATCATCGAACGCCTCGCTCTCGATGAACAGCCGGTGCATTTCATGCGGCGCGATGCCGTTGGCCAGTCCCGCAGCCATGAAGCTGCCGGCGCTGACGCCGACATAGACGCCGCAGCGGGTCAGGTCGACGCCCTGCAACGATTCTTCGAGGGCGGCCATCACGCCCACCTCGTAGATCGCGCCCAGAGGTCCGCCGCCCGCCAGCGCGACGCCAAAGGTTTTATGGGTCATGGCCTTGCCTCCCAAACAAGACGGGGCGCGCCGGTTGCGGCGCGCCCCTTCTGCCATCAGGCCTTATTGTCGTGACGGGCCCATCGCGCCGGGGCGCCCGAGATCAGACCTTTTTCGCCGCGGCGGCCTTTTCGACCTTGGCGTGCTTCGACTGCTCCTCAAGAGCCTCGGACAGCTTCTCGGCCACCTTGGTCAGCTCGGCGACGCGCTTGGCGAGAGTGTCGACATCCTTGCGGGTCGGTACGCTCAGGCTATGCAGGGCGCGCGCGACGCGATCCTCGAAAACCTGTTCCAGCTTGTCCCAAGTGCCGGTCGCCTTCGACTTGACGTCGGACAGAGTGTCTTCGGCGGTCTTGCGGGCGCGGTTCTGCATGGCTTCGCCTTCCTGGACGAGCGCATCGAACACCTTGCCGCCCTCGGCTTGCGCCTTGGCGAAAGCGCCGAGACCGGCCAGCCAGATCTGATTGGCGGAATCCTTGATTTTCGTCGCAAGTTGGCTGTCGCTGCTTTCAGCGATTTCCTTAAGCTTCTTGGCCATAACGCCCTCCAACCCTTTTGATGGAGCCCATTGCTCGCATCCATGAGGGCAATATAGTCGGCAGAATTAGAGTCCGCCGCCTAAAGAGGGCGCCGCATGAAAAGGCGAGAGGCGGAGGCGATCGAGGAGGGGGCCATGCGTTATCTGGTGACCGGAGCAACGGGCTTTATCGGCAAGCGCCTCGTTCGCAAGCTGCTGGCGCGGCCGGGGTCGCATGTTTCCATTCTCGTGCGCGACGCCTCGCCCGAACGGGTGGCGCACTTGCTCGACTATTGGGGCGTCGAGGCCGCGCGCATCAAGGCGGTCAAGGGCGACCTGACCGAGCCGCTGTGCGGCGTCTCGGCGCAGGCGGTCAAGGCGCTGTCGGGCAAGATCGACCATATGTTCCACCTCGCCGCCATCTATGATCTGGAGGCCGAGCCGCAGGCCGAGATGGAAACCAACGTGCAGGGCACGCGCCACGCTGCGGCGCTCGCCGGCAAGATCAAGGCGGGCTGCTTCCACCACGTTTCCTCGATCGCCGCCGCAGGCCTCTACAACGGCGTGTTCCGCGAGGACATGTTCGATGAGGCCGAACATCTCGAACACCCCTATTTCGCCTCGAAGCACGAATCCGAGAAGGTGGTGCGCAAGGAATGCCCCGTGCCGTGGCGCGTCTATCGCCCCGGCATCGTCGTCGGCGATTCCCGCACCGGCGAAATGGACAAGATCGACGGGCCTTACTACTTCTTCAAATTCATCCAGAAGCTGCGCAAGATGCTGCCAGCGTGGATGCCGACGATTGGCCTTGAAGGCGGGCGCATCAATATCGTGCCGGTCGATTTCGTCGTCGCGGCGCTCGACCATATCGCGCATGAGAAGGGGCAGGACGGGCGCTGCTTCCACCTGACCGATTCCGATCCGCACCGCGTCGGCGACGTGCTGAATATTTTCGCCAAGGCGGCGCATGCGCCGGCGATGACGATGCGCGTCAACGCCGGCATGTTCGGCTTCGTCCCGCCGGGCGTCGTCAAGGCCTTGATGGCGCTGACGCCGGTGCGCCGCATCCAGCGCGCCATCATGAGCGAGCTGGCGCTGCCCGACGGCATCTTCGCCTTCGTCAATTATCCGACGCGCTTCGACAACCGCGAGGCGGAAAAGCTGCTGAAGCCGGCCGGCATCGTCGTGCCGCCGCTGGAGACCTACGCCTGGCGGCTCTGGGATTATTGGGAGCGCAAGCTCGATCCCGACCTGTTCATCGACCGGTCGCTGAAAGGCCAGGTCGGCGGCCATGTCGTGCTGATCACCGGCGGCTCGGCCGGCATCGGCAAGGCGGCGGCGATGCGCATTGCCGAAGCCGGCGCGACGACGATCATCGTCGGGCGCGATCAGGCCAAGCTCGACGCGGCGGCCAAGGAGGCCGAGGAACGCGGCTTCAAGCTGATCACCTATTCGGCCGATCTCTCCGACATGGCGCAATGCGCCGAACTGGCGGTCAGGATCACGCAGGACCATGGCGGCGTCGACGTGCTGGTCAACAATGCCGGGCGCTCGATCCGGCGCGGCATCGAAAGCTCATACGACCGGATGCATGATTTCGAGCGGACGATGCAGATCAATTATTTCGGCGCGCTGCATCTGACAATGGGTCTGCTGCCGGGCATGGCGGCGCGCAAGCGCGGCCATGTCATCAATATTTCGTCGATTGGCGTGCTGACCAATGCGCCGCGCTTTTCGGCCTATGTCGCCTCAAAGGCGGCGCTCGACGCCTGGACGCGCTGCGCGGCCTCCGAATTCCTCGATCGTGGCCTGCATTTCACCACGATCAATATGCCGCTGGTGGCCACCGAAATGACTGCGCCGACGACGTTCTACAAGAACGTGCCGATGCTCTCGACGAGCGAGGCGGCCGATTTCATCGTCGAGGCCATCATCCACAAGCCGGTGCGCATCGCGACAAGGCTCGGCGTGTTCGGCCAGATCGTCAATGCCGTCACGCCGAAGTTCGGCCAGATCATCATGAACACGACGTTCCGGATGTTCCCCGATTCTGCTGCGGCGAAAGGCAAGAAGCCGGGCGAGAAGGAAATGCCCAACGCCGACCAGATCGCCTTCACGCAATTGCTGCGCGGGCTGCACTTCTAGGCGGCGTCGTCCCGCGCCAGTTCGGCGAGGAGAATGGCGAGGATGCGCGGCGAGAAGGCCATCGCCAGATGGCCGAGGCCGCCGATCTCGATCTCCCGCGCGCCGGGCAGGCGGGCGGCGTCCTGCGGCGCAACGATCGTGTCATGCGCGCTCCACACGGCGGTGACGGGGACGGGCAGGGGGGCGGCGTTGAGTTCGGCCAGCCAGGCATTGCCGACTTCCATCTGCCGTGCGTTGCGTCCGAGGCCGAACGAGGCGAGGCGCGTGCCGCAATGCGGCGTGCCGAGGGTGATCAGGCGGGCGACGCGGGCTGCGCCAAAACGTCGCAGATAGGCGCGGCTGACGAGGCCGCCCATGCTGTGGCCGACGAGGATGATGCGCGTCTGACCCGTCTCCGCCGCGAGCGTTTCGATCCGCACATGCAGCTGCTCGGCCAGTCGCTCGATGTCGGCAAAGGGCGGATCAAGGGTGATCGTCGCCGCATTCACTCCGGCGCGCGCCAGCCGCCGGCGCAGCCAGACCCAGAAGCCGCGGTTGCAGACATAGCCATGCACCAGCAGCACCGGGGGGCGGCCGCCGCCCGCCGCAGGCTGGTCTTTTCCGAGCCAAAAGTCGGCAAACGGCTGAAAAATGCGGGCGAGCAGGAAAAAGGCCGCGGCTTCGGCGCCAAAGGCAGCCAATCCGCCCCACAAGCCGAGTTTCAGGCCGGCGGGCGCCGGCGAGGCATAGAGCCGCGACAGCAGGGCGGCCAGTCCGATCGGGGCGATCTCCAACAGGGCGGCGGCGCTCAACGCCAAGGCGAGGGGATGGGCCGCGCCGTTCGCCTGCAGCGCCAGGAACAAGGCGGCGGCCAAAGCCAGGTGGAAGACAAGGGAAATGCGCAGGCCATTGGCCAACATGCCGGGCTACCTCTTCTTGCTGCTGCGGCTCAATCTTGACGGCGGCGCCGGACGCCGCGTTTCCCTTGCGGGAGCGCCGAAATGGGCTAGAGTTTAGTCATAAACAACAGCCGAGAAGCTGTAAAAGTTGGGGAAGCACCATGGAACCTGTCTGGCTGAAGAGCTATCCGCCGGGGGTGCCCGCGCATATCGACATGACGCAATTCCGCTCGATCGCGGATGTGTTCGAGCAGAGCGCGGCGCAATATTCCGACCGCGTCGCTTATATTAATATGGGCAAGAGCCTCACCTATACCGAGCTCGACCGCCTGTCGCGCGATTTCGGCGCCTATCTGCAGACGGTGCTGAAATTGCCCAAGGGCGCGCGCGTCGCGCTGATGATGCCCAATCTGCTGCAATATCCGGTGGCGCTGTTCGGCGCGCTGCGCAGCGGCTACACGGTCGTCAATTGCAACCCGCTCTACAGCCCGCGCGAATTGCAGTTCCAATTGGCGGATTCCGGCGCCGAGGCCATCGTCGTCGTCGAGAACTTCGCGTCCGTGGTGCAGCAGGTGCGGGCCAACACGCCGCTCAAGCACATTATCACCACCGGTCTTGGCGACATGCTCGGCTTCCCGAAGTCGCTGATCGTCAATCTGGTCGTCAAGCATGTGAAGAAAATGGTGCCGAGCTGGGATTTGCCGGGCTCGGTGTCGTTTCGCTCGGCCCTGTCGAAGGGCGGGCAGCACGCCTGGTCGCCGGCCGAGCTGACCCACGACGACATCGCCTTCCTGCAATATACGGGCGGAACGACCGGGGTGCCTAAGGGCGCCATGCTGACGCATGGCAATATCGTCGCCAATCTGCAGCAGTCGCACGCCTGGCTGACGCCGGCGCTCGATCCGGCGCGGCAGGAGACGATCGTCACGGCGCTGCCGCTCTATCATATCTTCGCCCTGACGGCGAACTGCCTGACCTTCATGAAGATCGGCGCGAGCAATCTGCTGATCACCAATCCGCGCGACATTCCGGGCTTCGTCAAGGAATTGCAGAGCACGCCGTTCACCATGCTGACGGGCGTCAACACGCTGTTCAACGCGCTTTTGTCGAACGAGGACTTCCGCAAGCTCGACTTCTCCCGCCTCAATCTGACGCTGGGCGGCGGCATGGCGGTGCAGAAGGCGGTGGCGATGAGCTGGAAGGAAGTCACCGGCAAGCCGCTGATCGAGGCCTATGGCCTGACAGAGACGTCGCCCGGCGCGACCATCAATCCGCTCAACATCAAGGACTATACCGGCTCGATCGGCCTGCCGATCCCGGATACGGAGATCTCGATCCGCGACGACGCCGGGGTCGAGCTCAAGCTTGGCGAGGCGGGCGAATTGTGCGTGCGCGGCCCGCAGGTCATGCGCGGCTATTGGAACAAGCCGGACGAAACCGCGAAAGTGATGCTGCCGGACGGCTTCCTGCGCACGGGCGACATTGCCTATGTCGACGACAACGGCTTTGCCCATATCGTCGACCGCAAGAAGGACATGATCCTTGTCTCGGGCTTCAACGTCTATCCGAACGAGATCGAGGACGTGGTCGCCCTGCATCCGGGCGTGCTCGAGGTCGGGGCGGTCGGCGTGCCCGATCCCAATGCCGGCGAGGCGGTGAAGATCGTCGTCGTCAAGCGCGACCCCGGCCTGACGGCCGAGACGCTGCTGGCGCACTGCCGGCAGAACCTCACGGGCTATAAAATCCCGAAGTTCGTCGAGTTCCGTAAGGAGCTGCCCAAGACCAATGTCGGCAAAATCCTGCGGCGCGAGCTGCGCTGAGCTGATTTCGCGCTGAAAACAGGCCGGATGGCGTGCCGCCATCCGGTTATTCACAGGCCAACCCCACGGTTTTCCGCGGGTTTGGCGGCAGGCGCCGGGCGATTGCGAAGTTTTTTCTCAAAATCTGCGACGGCGCGTTGACAGGGCCGGATGGTCCCTTTATACCCACATTCATCGACGGCGGCGCTGCCTCGGGTTGAGGCGGCGGGCGCGGTTGACTTTTCTTC
>ERZ1645192.174-NODE-174-length-48118-cov-10.705199_pt1 | contig 48118 bp, 50 predicted proteins | sample MGYA00575354_ERZ1645192 | MGnify/ENA primary metagenome ERZ1645192 (study PRJEB40844, sample SAMN11349763) | freshwater sediment metagenome | isolation source: river sediment | host: Sediment | place: India: Faizupur Khadar , New Delhi | collected 2017-02-21 ... | reverse complement strand
AATAAGTGGCCGGCTTCGAATTGGAATACCTGGCCGACTTCGTCGGAATCCGCATTCGAACCATTTGCGGGCGATGCCGAGCGCGATGTCCGCCTTGTTCTGATGATCGGCAGAGACAACGTCGATCTGCATTCCCTTGCATTCCGCCTTCAGGCAATCGTCGACCGCCATTTGCGTCGCGGCGACGGATCCCTGTCCGGCGAAATCCGAATATGGCCCGGACAGGTCCGTCAGGACGCCGATTTTCAATTTCATCGGCTCAGCCTGCGCAGGATTGCTGAAACCGAGGCCGAACAAGGCGCAGCACAAGGCGGCTCGTGAAAGATGCGCTTTCGACATTCCTTCCTCCCGATCGTTATTTATTTTCAGGTGGGCAAGCGTTTTGTGGGCGCGGCGCTGTTTGCCTGCCGCGCCCGTCTACCTCAGGCCTCCACCAGATGCCTCCGGATGAAGTCTACCGCCGCAGCCCCGGCGCGCGTCAGGTGATCCTGCTGCGAATAGAGGCTCATGTGCGACACCTTGGGGATTACCGCCAGCTCCTTGCGCGCTGACGGGATCGAGTGGAACGTGGCGATCTCCAGATCCCACAGCGTGATTTCGTCGCCCTCGGCGACCACCATCAGGATCGGCTTGTCGTAAATGCGCTTGGCGAAGGGCGCGACGTCGTAGTTCAGCAAAAGCTCGGTGCTTTCGGTCGTGCTCCAATGCTCGTGATTGGGCGCCTCGCGTCCCTTGATGTCGTGGAACACCTTGTGGATCGTCGGGAACGGCCAGGTCGATAGTTCCGTGGCCGGCGTCAGCGACGACATCGGCAGGCGGCCGCCATTGCCGCCGTTCGCCCGCGCGCGGCGATCTTCGAGGAAGAGCTCTTCCAGATCGTTGAAGCGCAATGCGCCATGGACGCGGCGCATGTTCTCGTAGCCGTTCACCACCGGGATGTTCGACACAGCCAACTTGACGCGACTGTCGATGGCGGCGACGGCGATGGCATGGCCGCCGGCATAGCTGATGCCCCATACGCCGATGCGATTGGGATCGATTTCAGGGAGGGTTTCGGCATAGGACACCGCACTGCGGAAATCCTCGATCTGCTCCCAGGGATTGATGTGCTGGCGACGCTCGCCGCTGCTCTCACCGAAATTTCGGTAGTCAAACATGAGAACAGCGCTGCCTGCCGCGACAATGTCCTTGCCGTAATGGGGCATGACGATTTCTTTGACGTAGCACCAACCGCCGCCCATCACCACGACCGGGACCGGACCTTTCGCGCCTTCGGGCAAAACCAGGACGCCGCTGAGCGTATGGCCTTCGCTTTTAAAGTTTACTTTTCGCGACACCGACATGTGACCTCCCGAGCCTGTTGTTTCAATTTGGACGTACGTCCAACCAATAAGACGGGCGGGGCGATCCTGTCAAGACAGGCGCGCAGCGGCGCCCGACTTGCCCAACGCCGCCATCTCCTGCATCTTCGCATCCGGCGCCTGCCGGCTCATTTTCCGCCAAGATTTTAATTTGACCATGAAACCAAAGAAAAAAGAACAGACTAACGCAACTCGAGACCGCATCATGGAAGCCGCCGAACATTTGTTCGGTGAACATGGCTACGATGCGACGTCGATTCGCGACATCGCCCTTCGCGCCGAAACGCGTGTTGGGCTAGTGTCCTATTATTTTGAGAGCAAGGAGGCGCTTTATGAGAAGATCATCGAGCGGCGCTCCGCGGAAATCGGGCATCGGCGCCTCGCTCTCCTGACGCAGGAGCGGAAGAAGCACATGCCCGCGCCAATCCCGGTCGAGAGCATCATCCGGGCATATGCGCTGCCGTTTCTCGAACTTGCCCATTCGGCAGGGCCCGCCTGGCAAAGCTACACCAAGATCATATCCAGCGTGGCGAACTCGCAGCGTTGGGCTTCGCTCATCAGCGATTATTACGACCCCGTCGCAACGACCTTCATCGTCGAATTGCAACGCGCATTGCCCGACCGCCCCAAGGAGGATGTTGCGACGGGCTTCACATTTCTGGTCAGCGTCATGCTGGGCGTCGCGGCGCAGACAGGGCGCGTCGACCAACTCTCGCATGGCCAGGTTCGGGCAAGCGAGGTCGAGCGCATCGCAAACATCATGACGCCATTCTTGACCGGCGGCTTTTGCGCGCTGGCGAGGCAAGACACTAACGCGCGTTAGGCGGAGTCGCCGATCGCTCGATAGTCGCTTTGGCATTCGCCCGGAAAGCGGACCTTCGGAGCGGCGCAGAAGGGTCAGCAGCGGCTCCGACGTCTATGCATGGCGCTTGCGTGGCGTTGGCCACGCCCTTGTCGATCATGGGACCTGGATGATCAGCGGCGGCACATTTTGCTGTTCGGGATTGGCCTGCGGACCGCGCGCGAGCGTTTGTTGCTCGCATTGCCCATCGCGGCGGCGCCTTCGCAGGCGTTGGAGGCTCCGGCAAACCCGGGACGGTTGAAAGCGCCAGACGGCGGCGTCCGGTCATCGCGCGCGGGACTTTGTCGCCGGCTTCCGGCCGCCGATGCGCATGCGTCAGGCCAGGGCGTCGACGCCTGTCGCATTCACCGAATATTGCCGGTTATGGTAGATCAGGCCCGGATCGGGCCGGTTGATCCTGACATCGCGGACGGCGCAAAACAGCACGTAATGCGTGCCTTGCTCGACGACATTGTCGACGCGGCAATCGATGTTGCACAGGGCGTCGACGAGATAGGGCGTGCGGCTGTCGAACAGGCCCCATTCGGCCCCGGTGTTGAAGCGCTCTTCCATGTCGAGGCCTTTCTGGCCGGCGAAGACGGCGGAAAGCTCCGCGCCGTCGCCGGGCAGGGTGTTGATGGCGAGCCGGCCGTTGGCGATCACCGCCGCCGCCGCCCGCAATTGGCGGTTGAGGCAGACGATGAGCATTGGCGGCTCGTCGGTGAGCGAGCACATCGCCGTCACCGTCACGCCGGCGCGGCCGGCGGGGCCGTCCGTCGTGATGATGTGGACCGCCGCCGGAACGTAGGCCATGGCCTGACGGAATGCGGCCTTGTCCGCCATGCGGACGTCGGAGGGCAGCGGAAAGGTCCGGTTTGTCGTCAGTTCGGCAGCGGTCATCATGTCAGGCCACCCAGGTGTCCGAAGTCCAGCCATGCTCGTCGTAATCGGCCATGCAGCGGTCGACGAGATCGGTCATGCGGGCGAGGTCGCCGGTGCGCTGCGCGGTGGTCAGCATTTGCAGGCGAACGTCCTCGTGGTTGCCGGAATAATTGCGCTCGTAGAGTTCGTGGCGGCCGCCGAATTCGGTGCCGATGGCGTCCCATAGCAGCTTCATGATCTTGATGCGCTCGATATGGCCGATGCCGTTGGAGCCGCGCACATATTGCGCCAGATAGGAATTGATGTCGGGATTGGCGAAATCCTTGGCCGACGAGGGCAGGTAGATCAGGGCCGAGGCGATGATCTTCTGGATGATTTCCTTGATGCGGCCGTAGGCGTCGCCGGCGAAGGTGCGATAGCACAACGCGGCTTCGAGCTTGGGCAGCACGGTTCCGTTCACCCATGCGTCGGGGTTGTTCACCATCGTGTCGCTGATGGTCCAGAACAGGTTGCGCCAGCCGATGATTTCGCCGAGCAGCGCCTGATTGCCGCGGAACGTATCGGCGCCCGTGGTGTGCAGCGCCTTGGCGACAAGTGCTGCGAGGAAGTCGAGCTTCACCGCGTAGCGCGTGCAGCCCTGCAGGCAATAGCCGTTGAGGAAGCCCGAGGTCGGCTGGAACTGGCGCAGCCGCTCGACGTCGCGGTGGATGAGCACGTTCTCCCAGGGCACGAAGACGTTGTCGAGCACGAAGATCGCGTCGTTCTCGTCGAAGCGGCTCGACAGCGGATAATCGAAAGGCGAGCCGGCCTCGCGCGCGTTCTGCTCGTAGGAGGTGCGGCAGAACAATTTGCAGCCCGGCGCCGACATCGGCAGGATGAAGCTCACCGCCATGTCGAGGTCGTCGGAGGCGCCGAGCACGTTCTGGCCGAGGAAGTTGTAGTGCGTCATCGCCGCCGAGGTCGCCACGACCTTCGCGCCGGACACGAAGATGCCCGCGTCATTCTCCTTCTGGATGGAAATGAAGACGTCCTTGACCTGGCTGCCGGGCAGCGAACGGTCGACGGGCGGATTGACGATGGCGTGGTTCATGAACAGAACCGGCTCCTGCGCGCGCTTGTACCAGGCGCGGGCATTGTCGGCGAACTTGCCATACCATTCGGCATTTACGTCGAGCGTGTTCATCAGCGCCGCCTTGTAGTCCGGCGTGCGGCCCATCCAGCCGTAGCTCAGGCGCGACCATTCGGCGATGGCCTGCTGCTGGCCGCGCAGATCCTCGCGCGAGCGCGCCATGCGGAACGAGCGATGCGTATAGCCGCCGTTGCCGGTGTCGGTCGCCGTCGTCAGCACGTCCTTGGTCTTGGGGTCGTGCAGCGCGTCATACATGCGCGCTACCGAGCGCGCCGAATTGCGGAAGGCGGGATGCGTGGTGATATCGTCGACGCGCTCGCCGTTGATGTAGACCTCGCGCCCGTGGCGCAGGCTTTCCAGATATTCCGCGCCGGTGAAGGGGCGCGTCTTGTCCGCGCGCAGGTCTTCCGGCTTCATCGATTCCACCCGTGCATTCGAACCCATGGCGTGCGCCCTCCCGTCTCGTTGATAGGATTATTCGTTGAGGCGACGCGCCATTCCATGCACAAAAACGCAAAAGGCTTGCACTTTTGATTGAAATCAGAACGATATTTTGCTGAATAGAACTGATGTCGCCGGCAATCGGGGAGGATGGGCATGGCGCGCAAAGGCAAGACAGCCGGGACGGCGGGCGCGGACCCCGCGTCCGGCGTGCAAAGCTATTTCATCTACGGCTTCGACCGCCGCGATTTCGACCAGCGCTTCCTGCATTTCGAGCGCATCGAGGAGCAGCTGCCGTATCACGACTGGTCGGCGCGCCCGCATCTGCACGACGGCCTGCACCAGATCATGTTTTTCAGTTCCGGCGGCGGCGAGATGCTGATCGAGGATCGCTGGCTCGCCTTCAAGGCGCCGGCGATGGTTTTCGTGCCGGCGGGGGTTGTGCATGGCTTCCGTTTTGCGCGCGATACGGCCGGCCCCATCGTCACCGTATCGCAGGATTTCATGGCCGAGGTGCTCGGCTTCGTCGAGACGGAGATTGCCGGCGTGACGCATCGCCCCGTTCTCGCGCCGCTCGACGCCAGCCAGATCGACCAGCATGAGATCGACGGCCTTTTTCGCGGCGTCGCGCGCGATTATTCCAGCGGGATGCGGGGGCGCGGCACGGCGTTCATGGCCTCGCTGGCGCTTCTGCTCGTGGCGCTGGCGCGCGTCTGCGATCAATCGCTCGACCCGCGCCATGAAGCCGGCGCCTATCCGGAAATCTTCCGCGCCTTCCAGCAAAAGGTCGAGCGGACATTCCGCGCGCAGCCCTCGATTGCCGAGATCGCCGACGACCTCGGCCTGACGCCGGGACGCCTGACCATGGTGTGCCGGGCGATGGCGCAAAGGTCGCCGCAGCAATTGCTGCATATGCGGCTGGTGGCGGAAGCCAAGCGCCAGCTGCTTTACAGCTCGCACGCCGCCGCACATATCGCCTATGCGTTGGGCTTTCGCGATCCGGGTTATTTCAGCCGCTTCTTCAAACGCGAAACGGGAATGTCGCCGATCGCGTTCCGGCGCAACCAGCCTGCGCCGCCGATGGCCTGAACAGAAAAAGGGCCGGCGCGCATCGCTGCCGCCGGCCCTTGTCTCGTGGTTGCAGCGTTCAATCAGCGGACGAGTTCGAACGCGCCCTTGTTGATCTTCAGCATGACGATCGCGCCATTGTTGGGGCTCTGCGCGGTCGAGGAATTGCCGGGGAAGCGAAGTTTGCCATTGGCGCCAGTGTATTCCAGCCCGCCGTCGCGGAAGGCTTTCGCCAGCGACTCGCGGTCGATCTTGCCGCCGGTCTTCTTGATGGCCTGGTCGACGAGGTTGATCGCGTCGAAGACATAGCCGTTGAAGGCGGCGACGGGCTTGTTGTAGCGCTTCTCGAAGGCGGCAATGAACGGCTCGGTCGCCTTGCGGATCGGATCGTCGGCGTTCATCTGCAGCGCGCCCATGATCGCCGTTCCGGCGACATAGGTTCCTTCGCCGGCCTCGCCGGTCTGCTTGATGAACAATTGCGAGGCGACGCCGTAGCTGTTCATGATCGGCTTGTTGAAGCCGACGGCCTTGGCGTTCTTCATGATGATGGTCGGGCCGGGGTTGACGCCCCAGACGAACATGCCTTCGGCGCTGGAGGCGCGGATGCGCATGACCTGCGGCGTCATGTCGGCGTCGCGCGGGCCGAATTCCTCGACCGCCGCGAGGCCGATGCCCATTTCGGCGGTCAGTTCCTTCATCACCTTCAGGCCGGTCTGGCCGAAGCCGTCGGCCGAGTGCAGGAAGGCGACGGACTTCAGCCCCTGCGCCTTGGCCAGCTGCAGCATGGCCTGCGCCACCTGCCTGTCGGACGGCACGAAGGCGAAGAGATAGGGCGATGTCGGGTTGATGACCGCCTCGGTGCCGGCGAAGGGCACGACCGGCACTTTCAATTCATTGGCGACGCCGCGCGCGACGAGGCTCTCGCCCGTCACCGTCGGGCCGACGACGATATCGACCTTGTCGGATTCGACGAGGCGGCGGAACTGCTGGCCGACAAGCGTCGTGTTGCTCTCGGTGTCGTAGAACACGACCTCGATCTGATGGCCGCTCATGCCGCCCTTGGCGTTGAACTGCTCGACGACGAGATCGAGCGATTCCTTCATCGTGACGCCGACGAAGGACAGCGGACCGGACACCGGCAGCAGCACGCCCATGCGCAGCTTGGCGGTCTGCGCCATGGCCGAGGACATCAGGCCGCCGATCAATGTCGCGGCCAGCAATCCCCCGAAAAGCTTGTGTCTCTTGAGCATCGTGTTTTCCTCCTGCGATTGTCGCCGCCGTCGAAATGCGGGGCTTGTTTTGTCGTGCGTGGTTCAGCGCGCGAGTTCGAAAAAGACCGTCTCGTCGTCGCCTTGCAGCCGGATGTCGAAAGCGTAGTGGCGCGGTTCGCCGAGCGCCTCGGCGATGAGCGTGCGGCGACGCGCCGGCTCAACCAGCGCCAGCGTCGGGTCGGCGTCATTGGCCCCGTCTGAAAAATACAGGCGCGTGACGAGGTGGCGCGTCAGGCCGCGGCCATGCACGCCGATGTGCAGATGCGGAGCCTGCGCGCCTGTTGCGGCGGTCGCGGGCAGGGGCGGCGGGCGCTTGAGCACGGCGCGATAGCGACCCTCGATGGTGCGCACGCGGCAGGCCTGGCCCTCGCTCCAGAATTCGAGGAAAGCCTCGAAGCCGAGATGCCTGCCTTCGCCGTCGAGCAGCGCGCCGGAGACGATGACCGCTGCGGGGTCGTTCTCATCGACCGTCTGGTGGATGCCGGGCGGCAGGATGGCGAAGCCGAACAGCGGGCCGCAGGTTTGCGATGGCGTGATGATCGTGGTCATGCCTTGTCCTCGAAAGGCGTGGCGCCGCGGCCGCGCAGGACGATGTCGAAGCGATAGGCCAGCGCCGACGGGTTGGCGCGCAAGGCGCCCGGATCGCTGCGCTTGGGCGGTTGAACCAATGTGCCCGCGCCGTCGGGCGTCGCCACGAGACGCGGCGGGCCGAACGAATTCGAGATGGAGCGGGCGGCGTCGAGCTTGGCGACCAAAGCGTCGCGGCCGCGCGCATCCGGAATGCCGACGACGAAACGGTCCTGCGCCAGCAGCGGATCGCCCTCGAAATACATTTGCGTGACGAGGCGGCTCTCGAAGCCCGGCCCGAAAATGGAGAAATGCACATGGGCGGCGCGCCACGCCTGATAGCCGGGCGCGTAGAACGCCGGATAGGCGCCGGGCTTGATGCTGAGGAAGCTGTAATTGCCGTCGTCATCGGTCAGGCAGCGGCCCGCGCCCCTGAAATTCGGATCGAGCGGGAAGCCCGAGACGTCGAGGCTGTCGATATAGCCGCCGGCGGAATTGGCCTGCCAGATCTCGATCAGGCTGTTGCGCACCGGGCGGCCGTCGCTGTCGGTGACGCGGCCGAAGATCAGGATGCGCGCGCCGATCGGTTCGCCCGCGCCATGCGCCGTCAGGTCGCTGTCGATGGGCTGCACCTTGATCTGGCCGAAGACCGGACCCTGCACATTGTGAAACCAGCCCTGGGGCAGGCGCACGGCCGGGCGCAAAGGCGTGCGCAGGATGGTCACCGCATAGGTCGGATCCCTGCGCAGCGGCTCGGCCTCAATGAAATCCGCCATTTCAGTCATCTCCCTTCGCCGGTCGCGCGGTGCTGGTCATGCTTCCGGAATCAGCAGCGCGTTGCGATCGTTCTGCCCGCCGGCGCGGCGCGTCATCGCCGCGTTGAGCGCGGCGTCCATCGTTTGAAACGGCGTCAGCCGCAAGCGTCGGCCCAACGCGCCGGTCAGCGCGTTGAGCGTCACGGCTTGCGCGTCGGCCGCGTTGTCGCCGCCCGCCGCGATGTCCTCAAGCAGCACGGCCCTAACGGCGAGCGCGCGCAGGTCCGCGACGGCCGCGCCGTCGGCGCGGTCGAAGGTGTCGATCTGGGTTGTGCGCAACACCGCCGCTTGCCGGCGATGCAGATCGCTTGCCCATGCGCTGTGGCGCGGTAGATCGTCTAGGGTGGCAAGATCCGCGATACACAGCAGCGTGTTGACTTCGCCGATCTCGACGAGGAAGCGGGCGAGGCCGTGCGCGGGATGCTGTTCGGCGGCTTGCGCGAAGGCGGCGCGAAAAGCGGCGGTTCGGCCAGGCATGATCGAAAAGGTGGTGAGGCTGACGAGGCTCATCGGCGTGGCTTCCGTCAATGCAAGGGCGAGAAGCGCGCCGGCACGGCGATTTCGGTCGCCATGACGCGGTTGCGGTCGGCCCCGCCGCGCGGCGGCCATTTGCCGGTGGCGATGGCCAGATCACGCAGTTCGGCGCGATGGGCGAGATCGCGATAAGGATAGATGTGCACGAGGCGCGGCACGAGGCCGCCGACCGAATGCATCACCGTCGTGATCGGCGCAATCGCAAGACGGACGTCGATGACATTGGCCCAGCCTTCGTGGGCGAGCGCCAAAGCCTCGGCCGCCTGCAAGTCGTAGGAGCGGATTTCGTAGATCGACCCGAACGCGCCAGGGACGATCTCCGGCAGGCAGGGCAGGGTGGCGAAGATGTCGCGGCTGATGCCGGCGCACAGATGGCCGATGGCCAGCGGCCCCGCATTGTCCATCGCCGCCCTGCGCGCCGCTTCATGATCGGACGAGGGGCCGGCGCGATGCAGCGCGTGAATGCGCGGCTCGCTGCCGAGAACGGAAAGCCAGCAGCCGAGCAGCGTCTCCCCCGCCGCCGCTTCCAGCCCGGCGAGGGCGGCCTCGCTGGCGCCCGGGCGCAGCGAATAGGTGATCCACTCGACGAACATGCCCGCCTCGATCTTTATAGAACACGGTTCCGTTGGGGAGAATGTGCGAACGGAAGCGCCGCCGAGTCAAGCCGGATTTTGACCGATTTCACTCTTCGGAATTTCGGTTCGGTAGCGCGCAGATAGGGTGTGTTTTTATAAAATATATAAAAATCAACAGGTTGCATTCATGTGCCGGTCGGCGGCGCAGAAATTCGCCGCGCTGAAGAAATTTTTCTAGACGGAACGAAATTCTTCGTAATAGAATTTTTCAAGCGAAGGGCGGCGTCGCCGGGCGGATCATCCGCCGGCGGCCGCCGCGCCGGAGCGGGTGGGGAACACATGGCTTTTCTGCTGCAAATCCTGGTGAGCGGCATCCTTGTCGGCAGCATCTACGGCATTGCCGCGCTCGGCTTCACCATCGTCTTCAACGCGACGCGGGTGATCAATTTCGCCAATGGCGAATTCCTGATGGTGGGCGGGCTGGCGACGGCGATGCTCGCCATTTCCGGCGTCGGCTGGATGCCGACCGTGGTCGCCGTCGGCGCGGCCATTGTCGCGACCTCGCTGCTCGGGGCGGCGATGCAGGTGCTGGCGCTGAATTACAGCCGCAGCCGCGACCTGCACATGCTCGTCATGCTGACCATTGGCATCACGCTGATGCTGCGCGGCCTCGCTTCGCTCGTCTTTGGCCGCGACGTCCTGTTCGTCTCCGATTTCGGCCTGTTCCCCTCGCTCGTCGTCGGTCAGGTGTTCATTCCGGCGCAGGGCGTGTGGATCGTCGTGGCGCTCGTCCTCGTCAGCCTCGGCCTCTGGGCGCTGTTCAAGCACACGATGGTGGGCAAGGCGATGCAGGCGGCGAGCCTGGAGCCTCGGGCGGCCTCGTTGTGCGGCATCGAGCCCAGGCGCATGGCGCTGCTGTCCTTCGTCATCGCCGGGGCGATCGGCGGGCTTGCCGGCGCGCTGATGGCGCCGATCGCGCCGCCCTTCTACGAGAACGGCGTCATGCTCGGCCTCAAGGGCTTTGCCGCCGCCATCGCCGGCGGGCTCGGCAATCCGATGGGCGCGGTCATCGGCGGCCTGCTCATCGGCCTGATCGAAAGCGCCTCGGCCGGCTATGGCGCGTCCGGCTTCAAGGACGCGATCTCGTTCCTGCTGCTCGTCGCCATTCTCATCGTTCGCCCCGCCGGCCTGATCGGCAAGCTCGAGGTCAAGAGGGTCTGATGGCTCGTTTCATGCTCACATCGCAGGCGCGCGACGCCGTGGGGCTGCTGGCGCTGGCTGTCGTGCTGCTGGTTGTCGATCTGACGATCACCGGCCATTTCCATCGCAACCTCGCGCTTCAGGCCATCATCTTCGCCATCGCCGCCGTTGGGTTGACGCTGTTGCTCGGCTTTGCCGGACAGGTCTCGCTCGGCCAGAACGCCTTCGTCGCCATCGGCGCCTATGCGCTCGGCAACATGGTGCAGAAGGTGGGGCTGCATCCGCTGCCGGCGCTCGCCGTCTCGACGCTGCTGCCGGCGATTGTCGGCTATGCGGTGTCGCGGCCGATCCTGCGGCTGTCGGGGCATTACCTCGCGCTGGCGACCCTGGCGCTGGGGGCCAGCGCCTACATCTTCGCCTCGCAATGGACGTCCGTCACCGGCGGTCTCGATCCCGGCATCGTCGACCTGCCGAAGCTGGCGCTGGTTCCGGGGCTGGAGCGCGATCAATTGTTCACGCTGGCTGCGCTGTGCCTGCTGGCCGTGATGGGCTTCTCGCTGCTGCTCGTGCACAGCCCGGTCGGGCGCGCGTTGCAGGCGATTTGCACCTCCGAGACGGTCGCGGCCGGCGCGGGCATCCGCGTCGACCGCACCAAGGCGGCGATCTTCGCGCTGGCGGCGGCCTTCGCCGGCCTGTCGGGCGGGCTCTACGCCTTGTTCATGCGCTCGTTCAACGCCACCAGTTTCTCGATCCTGCTGTCGATCGAACTCTTGATGATGGTCATCGTCGGTTCGCTGTCGACGATCTGGGGCGCGTTGGTCGGCGCGCTGCTCGTCGTGCTGCTGCCGCACATGCTGGAGCATTTCGAGGCGGCCAAGCTGTTCATCTACGGCGCCATCATGACGCTGGTGGTGATGTTCATGCCCAATGGCCTTGCCTCCACCCTGTTCGCCGGCGTCAATCGCCTCCTGCGTGGAGATCGCGCCCGATGAACCCGCACGCCAACGCGCATCTGAAACTGTCCGGCATCGCCAAATATTTCTTTGGCCTGCGCGCGGTCAACGATCTGAGCTTCGGCATCGCCAGGGGCGAGGTGACGGCGCTGATCGGCCCGAACGGCGCGGGCAAGACGACGGTGATCAATCTCATCACCGGCGTTCTGGCCCAGTCGCGCGGCGCGCTGCATCTCGGCGGCCGTGAAATTTCCAACCTGCACATGGCCGAGCGCGTGCGCGCCGGCATCTCGCGCACCTATCAGACGCCGCAGATGATCAAAGGCCTGACGGCCTTGGAGAACGTCACGGTGGGGGCCGATCTGTTCGGCAGTTTCACCATGGCCGATCTGTTCTTCCGGCCCTGGCGCGTCGACGGCGCGAACGCCCGGTCCCGCGCCCGCGCCCGCGAGGCTTTGGCGCGCACGGGCCTGCGTGAATCTTTGTGGGAGACGCAGGCCGACGTCCTGTCCTATGGCGACCAGCGCCGCGTCGAACTCGCCCGCAGCCTGGCGCAGGAGCCGAGCGTTCTGCTGCTCGACGAGCCCGCCGCGGGGCTCAACCCGACCGAGACGGAAGAGCTCGGCGCATTCCTCAGCGGTCTGGCGCGCGACGGCCTCGCCGTCCTGCTGGTCGAGCACGACATGCCGCTCGTCATGTCGGTGGCGCAGCATATCGTCGTGATGAAATTCGGCGAGAAGATCGCCGATGGCGCGCCGGCCGAGATCCGCGAGAATGCGGCTGTCATCGAGGCCTATCTCGGCGTGCCCGAGGAGGACGAATTCGCCGCAACCGACATGACGCTGGAGGCCCGGCATGCCTGAGACTCTTCTTCTCGACGTGCGCGACCTGCATGTGGCCTATGGCCGCGTCGAGGCATTGCACGGCGTGTCGCTGCAGGTGCGGCGCGGCGAAGTCGTCTCGATCGTCGGGGCCAATGGCGCGGGCAAATCGACGCTGATCAACGCGCTGTCCGGCGTGCTGCCGATCAAGAGCGGCGGCGTCTCGGTGCTGGGCAAGGACATTTCGCGCTTGTCCGCCGCGTCAGTGGCGCGCCTCGGGCTGCGGCAGGTGCCGGAAGGACGGCGCGTCTTCTCCGACCTGTCGGTCGAGGACAATCTGCGCCTCGGCGGCTACGGGCGCAGCCGCGCCGAGATCGAGCGCGAACTGGCGCGCGTCTTCGACCTGTTTCCGCGTCTGGCGGAGCGGCGGGCGCAGGCGGCCGGCAGTCTGTCGGGCGGCGAGCAGCAGATGGTCGCCATCGGCCGGGCGCTCACCGGAAATCCGACCGTGCTGATGCTCGACGAACCGTCGATGGGCCTCGCGCCTTTGATCACCGCCGAGATTTTCCGCCTCATCAAGCGGCTGAAGCAGGAGATGAGCATGTCCATCCTCATCGTCGAGCAGAATGCGCGCGCGGCCTTGCGCCTGAGCGACCGCGCCTATGTGCTGGCGCTGGGGCGCATCGCCATGTCGGGCGCGGGCGCCGACCTGCTGCGCGACCCGCGCGTGCAGGAAGCTTTTCTCGGCGGCGCGGCCGCAGCGGCCGCCTGAGCCCTATTCAAGGAGAACATCATGTCCAGCCTCCTGATCGAAGATCGCGGACCGATCCGCATCTTGACGCTCAACCGTCCCGATTCTCTCAATTCGATGGACACCGAGCTTTACCAGACGACGATCGACGCGCTGCAGGCGGCGGAAGCCGACGACAATGTGCGCGTGATCGTCATCGCCGGGGCGGGGCGATCGTTCTGCGCCGGGGCCGACACGCGCGAATTCGAGAACCTGACGCCCGACCGCAAGGATCTCGTCGCGCACCGCGCCGAACTCACCTATCGGCTGCACCTGCTCATTCCTCGCCTTGAAAAGACCGTGGTCGCCGCCGTGCAGGGCCATGCGGTCGGCGGCGGGGCAGGGCTGGCGTTGGCCTGCGACATCACCATCGCGTCGGCCAACGCCAGGATCGGCTATCCCGAAATTCGCCATGGGCTCGTCGCCGCCGTTGTCATGGCGAACCTGACCAAGCAGATCGGCCGCAAGGCGGCCTACAGCCTTGTCGCCGAAGGCCGCGTCGTCGACGCGGAGGAGGCTTTTCGCCTCGGCATGGTGACGCGCGTCGTGCCCGAGGGCGAGGAGATGGCCGAGGCGCTCGCCGCCGCCGGCCGTCTGGCCGAGCGCACGCCGAGCGCGTTGCGCGCCACCAAGCGGCTGTTTCAGGCGGTTGCGGACATTCCGCTGGCGGAGGGGCAGGAGCTTGGACGTCAGGCGAACGAAGCGATGCGCGCCTATCGCGTCGAGGCGTTGAAATCCTATGCCGGCGCGGTCAGCGCCGCGCGCAAGGGCTGAGAGTGAAGGAGCGCGCCGCATGACCAAGGCCAAGGACCGCCCGAAACCCGTGCTGAGCGATTACGCGCAGGTGCGGATGGACACGATCCGCTCGACGGATCTCGACTTCCAGAAGCACGTCAACAATGTCGCGTTCGTCGCCTTGTGTTCGAACGCGCGCTTCGAATTCAACGCGCAGAACGTGCGCACGCGATTGCCGAAGGACGCCAAGCTGTTTCTGGCGCATTTCGAGATCGATTATCTGGCCGAGCTTGTCTACGGGCCGCCGGTCCATACCGGCTCGCGCATCCTGGCGCTTGGCCGCAGTTCGTATCGCCTCGAACATGCGGTGTTTCAGGATGGCCGCTGCGCCGCCCGCGCCGTCAGCGTCATGGTCTATTCGGGCGGGCCGGACGGCGGCGCCCAGCCATGGCCGGAAGACTTGCGTGCGGCGCTCGCCCCGGCCGCCGACCATCACGACTGACGCTTTTCCAAGGCTCCAAGACCGCCGCGCGTTCCGGCGCGGCAGAAAGAAGAGAACCATGCAGCAGGATCGTCTGGCGGCGGCGACGCAATGGTGGCGCACCGGCATCATCGACATCCAGCCGGGCAGCATCGGCGTGCGCGGCTATCCGATCGAGCAATTGATCGGCGGCGTTGGCTTCGTGCCGATGATCTGGCTGATGCTGCGCGGCGAATTGCCGAGTGACTGGCAGGCGCGCCTGCTTGAAGCCGCGATGGTGGCCTCGGTCGACCACGGCCCGCAGGCGCCGTCCATCGCCATCGCCCGCATGGCTTCGACCTGCGGCGTCGGCGTCAACAATGCGATGGCCTCGGCCGTCAACGCGCTTGGCGACGTGCATGGCGGCGCGGGCCAGCAATGCCTTGCGCTCTACGATCGGATGATCGCGCTCGGCGGCGATACGGATGCCGCGCGCATCGCGCCGGCCTTGCGCGACGTGCTGCACACGGAAAAGCGCTTGCCGGGTTTCGGCCATCGCTTCCATCCGGTCGATCCGCGCTCCGCGCCGCTGCTCGGCCTGATCGAACAGGCGGTCGCCGACAAGGCGGTCGCCGGCCGCCATCTCAGCGTTGCGCGCGGCGTCGAGGCGGCGCTGATGGAGATCAAGGGCAAACGCGTGCCGATGAACATCGACGGCGCGACGGCGGCGATCTTCGGCGAACTCGGCTTCGGCCCGGTGGAATCGCGCGGGCTGTTCATCCTGTCGCGGTCGGTCGGCATTCTCGCGCACGCCAGCGAGCAGATGCAGCAGGGCGGCCGCATCAAGGGGCCTATGCCGACGAATATTCCCTACGCTTACGAAGGCCCGGCCCGGCGTCATCTGGAGGCAGGACAATGACTTTCGCGCGACCGCTCGCCGGCATCAAGATCGTCGATTTCGGCCATACGGTGATGGGGCCGTCCTGCGCCATGATCCTCGCCGATCTCGGCGCCGACGTGCTGAAGATCGAACCCTCGCCCGGCGGCGACCCGACGCGGCGGCTGAAGGGCTTCGGCACGGGCTATTTCGGCTATTTCAACCGCAACAAGAAAAGCATCGCGGTCGATCTCAAGACCGAGGACGGCCTCGCCATCGCGCGCCGGATCATCGCCGACGCCGACGTGCTGATCGAGAATTTCGGCCCCGGCACGATGGAGCGCCTTGGCCTCGATTACGCCAGCCTGCGCGACGATAATCCGCGTCTCGTCTATGCCTCGCTCAAGGGCTTTTTCGACGGTCCGTACGGCAACCGCATGGCGCTCGACGAGATCGTGCAGATGATGACGGGGCTGGCCTATATGACCGGCCCCAAGGGGCGGCCGTTGCGCGCCGGCGCGTCGGTCGTCGACATCGCCGGCGGCATGTTCGCCGTGATCGGCATTCAGGCGGCGCTGCGCCAGCGCGACGCGACCGGGCGCGGCTCCTTCGTCGGCTCGGCGCTTTACGAAAGCGCCGTGTTCCTGATGGGCCAGCATTTGTGTTACGCCGCGCAGAGCGATGCGCCGGTGCCGCCGATGCCCGAGCGCGTTTCGGCCTGGGCCGTCTACGAGATTTTCGAGATCGCCAATGACGGCCAATTGTTCGTCGGCATCACCAGCGACCAGCACTGGCAGCGCTTCTGCGCCGCGGCGGGGCTGGACGATCTCGCCGCCGACGCCGAGCTTGCAGCCAACAACGGCCGCATCGGCGCCCGGCCGCGACTGATCCCGCGCCTTGCCGAATTCTTTCGCGGGCTGGACCTGTCCGCCGCCATCGCCCTGTGCGAGCAGGCGCGCATTCCCTTCGCCGAAGTGCGGCGGCCGGAAGACCTGTTCGACGATCCGCATCTCGTCGCAACGGGCGGCCTCGTGCCGGTGACTTTGCCCGATGGCACGCGCGTCGGCCTGCCGCGCCTGCCGATCCAGATGGACGGCTTGTCGCGCGAGGCCACCAGCCCCCCGGCTATCGGCGAGCAGACGCGCGAAGTGCTCGCCGATCTCGGTTATTCCGCCCGCACGATCGAAGACCTGCTGAAGCGCGGCGTGATCGCCGCGCCGTCTGCGGCCTCGCTGCGGGCGGCAAGCGGAGTGGACGCCCTTTGATGGCCGCAGCCCCGCCCTCCATTGATGTCGATCAATGATGAAGAGCTTGCGTCCGGCGTTCTGCTAGACGAAACTCTTTTTCGCCCCGGCCATCGGGGCGGGGTGAAATCTGCCGGACAGGGACTTAGCATGGAAAAGGGCGTTGAAGCGGTTGCGCGGGCGCTGACCATTCTGGGGGCGATGCAGTCGCAAAAGCGTCCCCTGAGCCTGCACGAGCTGGCGCAGGAGACGGGCTTCTACAAGAGCACGATCCTGCGGCTGGTCGCTTCGCTCGAACAGTTCGGCTATCTGCGCCGACGCGAGGATGGCCGCTTCCAGCTCGGTCCGACCTGCGCCATGCTGGCGGGCGCGCATCAGGCCAGTTTCGATTTCCAGGGCCTGCTGCGCTCGGTCATTGCCGACCTCGCCGAAAAGAGCAACGAGACGGTTTCCTATTACGTCCGCGACGGCAACGAACGCGTCTGCGTGCTGCGGCAGAACTCGAATCGCGCCATCCGCCACCATGTCGAGGAAGGGGCGCGGTTGCCGCTCGATCTCGGCGCGGCGGGCCTCGTTTTGCTGGCCTTCGGCGGCGAACCGGGCGGCCGTTTCGACCGCATCCGCCGCGACGGCTTCGCGGTGACGCTCGGCGAGCGCGACCCCGACGCCGCCGCCATTTCCGTGCCGGTGTTCGACGCCGCCGACGAATTGCTCGGCGCGCTGACGGTGAGCGGCCTGCGCTCGCGCTTCACCTCGGAAGTCATCGACGATCTGCGCGAGGGCCTGCTTGAGGCGGCGCAGAAGCTGGAGACGGAACTCGGGCGCAAGCGCGCGCGCGCCTGACGCGCGGTCATATTCGCGCGCGTTCCCTCTTGCAGAATGCTATTCTGCTAAATAGAATGCTTGTCAGATATTCGGCTGCGATCCGATGGGGCATGGCATGAACGGGAATGACGCGCGACAAGGGCCGCTGGCCGGGATCAAGGTGGTCGAACTCGGCCAGAACCTCGCCGGCCCCTATGCCGCCTCGGTGCTGGCCGATCTCGGCGCGGACGTGATCAAGATCGAGAAGCCCGGCGGCGACGATGCGCGCGGCTGGGGGCCGCCCTTTGTCGACGACATGTCGATCAGCTTCCACCTGATGAACCGCAACAAGAAATCCGTCGTGCTGTCGCTCGACAAGGACACAGACAAGCAGGCCTTCCTCCGGCTGATCCGCGAGGCCGATATCTTCATCCACAACCTGCGTCCGGGCGTCGCTGAAAAGCTCGGCATCGACGGGCCGTCGATGATGCTGGAGAATCCGCGCCTGGTCTATTGCGCGCAGTCGGCCTTCGGCCATGCCGGGCCGATGCGGATGAAGCCGGGCTACGAGCCTTTGTTGCAGGCCTTCGCCGGTCTCGTCAGCGTCAACGGCGATCCGGCTGGCCCGGCGTCGCGCGTCGGGCCGTCCATCGTCGATCTTGGCACCGGCATGTGGAGCGTGATCGGCGCATTGTCGGCGCTGATGCGCCGGCATGAGACGGGCAAGGGCGCTATCGTCGAGGCGTCGCTGTTCGAGACGGCGCTGACCTGGGTTGCGCGCCACGCCGCCGATTATGGCGCGACCGGCAAGATTCCGCCGCGCGTCGGCACGGGGCATAATTCGCTCACGCCCTATCAGGCCTTCGAGGCCAAGGATGGGCCGCTGGTCATCGCCGCCGGCAACGACAGGCTGTTCGCCAAGCTGGCGCGCGTGCTCGGCCATGCGGAGTGGGCGCAGGACGAGCGCTTCGCCAGCAACGCGCAGCGCACGCGCAACCGCGAGGCTTTGGTGCCGATGATCGCCGGGATCGTGCGCGGGCAGAGCGTCGATCATTGGATCGCGCTGATGGAGGAGGCCGGCGTGCCGTGCTCGCCGATCAATTCCATCCCGCAGGTCATCGACCATTCGCAGACGCAGGCGCTCGGCATTCTGCCGGATTCCGGCAACAAGGATCTGCGCCTGATGGCGCTGCCGCTGTCGTTCGACGGCGAGCGCCCCGGCCTCGGGTCGACCGCGCCGAAGCTCGGCGCCGACCAGCACATCGTCAAGCAGGAGCAGACCGCGTGAGCCAGTTCAAGACCCATATCGCCACGTCCGACGCTGCTTCGATCACGGTGCGCGGCAAGAACCTGTCGACCGAGTTGATGGGCAAGCGCAGCTTCACGGAAATGGTCTATTTCCTCACCTGCGGCAAGCTGCCGACGCCGGGTCAGGCGCGTGTGCTCGACGTCTGCCTCGTCGCGCTGATGGAGCATGGCTGGACGCCGACCTCGATGATCACGCGGCTGGCGATCGACAGCGTTCCCGACGACGTGCAATTGGCGATGGCGGCGGGCCTGCTCACCGTCGGCCCGGTGTTCGCCGGCACGATGGAGGGCTGCGCACGCATTTTGCAGGACGGCGTCGCTTCGAGCGAGACGCCGGAGGCCTATTGCGAGCGCGTCGCCAATGAGCACCAGAAAAGCGGCAAGCCGATTCCGGGCTTCGGCCATCGCGTGCATCGCCCCGACGATCCGCGCTCGTCCGTCATCCTTGACGTCGCGCGCGAGGAGGGGCTGGCCGGCCGTTATGTCGATCTTCTCGTCAAGCTCGGCGCGGCCTTCGACCGGGCGCGCGGCAAGCACGTCACGCTCAACGCCACCGGCGCCATCGCCGGCGTGCTGCTGGAAATCGGCGTGCCGGTGCACGCCATGCGCGGCATCGCCGTCATCAGCCGCGCCGGCGGCCTGCTCGGCCATATCGTCGAGGAGCGCGAGACGGGCGCGGCGCGCGAAATCTGGCGGCTGACGCGCGAGGGCATTCCCTATGAGGCGCCGGAGGAGGGCGAATGATCGCGGAGCTTGCGCCGCTGGACGTGCTGCGGCGGTTTCGCGACCACGACGGCACGATTGCCGATTTTCTCGACAGCCGGCTGGCGCGCGATCCGGGCCGCGAGGCGCTTGTGTTCGAGGGGCGCGCGTGGAGCTGGCGCGAGCTTGTAGAGGCTGCCGCGCGCCTTGCCGGAGCGTTTCGCAATCATGGTGTGACGTTCGGCGACCGCGTGGCGATCGTTTCGCCGAATTCCGTCTGGCACGTCCTGACGTTTCTCGCCGCCGCGCGCCTCGGCGCGATTTTCGTGCCGGCCAATCCGCAATTCACCGAAGGCGAGCTTGCCTACGTGCTGTCGAATTGCGCGCCGCGCCTCGTGCTTGGTCCGCCAGCGGAGGTTGAGGCATTGAAGCGCGCGGCGGGCGCGACGCAGACGAGCGTGTTGGCGTTTGACGACGCGCTGCTCGACGGAGCGGCGGTCGCGGCCAATGCGGCGGCCACGTCCGATCCCTGCCTGATCATCTATACGTCCGGCACAACAGGCTTTCCGAAAGGCGCGATGCACAGCCACGCGAGTTTCATCGCGGCGGGCGAAGCCTTCGTCGAGCGGATGCATTTGCAGGAAAGCGACCGCCTGCTGCTCGTGCTGCCGATGTTCCATATCAACGCGATGTTCTATTCGGTCGCGGGCGCTTTCGCCGCTGGCGCGGCGCTGCTGATAGAGGAGCGTTTTTCCGCCTCGCAATTCTGGAACCGCGTGGTCGATCTGCGCGCGACGCAGGCCAATTTGATCGAGGCGGCGATCTCGATCCTGCTGACGCGGCCGGAGACGGAATTTCGCCCCGAGCATGGCTTGGCGAAAATCTATGGCGTGCGGCAGGCGATGGTCGAGCGCTTCAGGGCGCGCTTCGGCGTCGCGCAGCTCGTCGGCGGCTATGGCATGACGGAAATTCCCGGCGTCATCAGCACGCCCTATGGCGAGACCGCGCCGCCGGGCGGCATGGGCCAGCTGTGCCGCCATCCCGATCCGGCGCGGCCCTGGGCCGAATGCCGCATCGTCGATGACGCGGGCCATGACCTGCCCGATGGCGGCACAGGCGAACTTTGGGTGAAGACGCCGGTGATGATGCTCGGCTATTTCAACGATGCCGCGCAGACCGCCGAGACCATGCAGGACGGCTGGTTCAAGACGGGCGACCTCGTGCGCCGCGACGCGGAGGGCAATTTCTTTTTCGTCGCGCGGAAGAAGGACATCATCCGCCGCCGCGGCGAGAATATTTCCGGCGCGGAGATCGACCGCATCGTGCTGTCGCACCCGGACGTCGAGCTTGCCGCGGCGATTGGCGTGCCGTCAGACATGGGCGACGAGGATATTCTCGTCGCGGTGAAGGCGCGGCAGGGCGCGACGTTGCGCGAGGCCGACATCGTCGCGCATTGCCGCGCGCAGATGGCGGCGATGAAAGTGCCGCGCTATGTCGTGATCGTCGATGCGCTGCCGCTGACGCCGACGCACAAGGTCGCCAAGAGGCTGCTCAAGGATGACGGCAGATTGCGCGCCGCCGCCAAGGATTTCGGTTAGATGTTTGATCCCGGGATTTGATGGTGCAAGGCCCAGCCCCAGCTACTGCGACCGCAGGGGGCACGATCCTTCAATCTCGTGCGTCGCGCGGCACACGTCGATGCGGATCCTCGCCGGCCCGCCGCTCGTGACTGTTGCATCCATGCAACAAGGTCGTTTATATCAGAACCATGCCGTTAAGTCTTCGCCGCATTTACACGGGCGCAGCTAAAGCGGGGCGGATGCCTTAAACTTTGAGGATTTCCGCCATGAAGAAGATTTTCCTTGCGACTTCGGCGCTGCTCGCCCTGTCGACCGCTGCGCTCGCCGCTGACCTGCCGGGCCGCAAAGCCGCTCCCGCCCCCGTGTTCGCTGCGCCTGTCTTCACCTGGGCCGGCCTCTATGTCGGCGCCAACGTCGGCTATGTCGCGCTCGACAGCAAGAGCCATGACGTCAACGGCTGGAGCGACCTCGTGTCGTCCACCAAGACCAAGGCGCATGGCGCGATCGGCGGCGCGCAGATCGGCTACAATTTCCAGACCGGCGCGTTCGTCTACGGCGTCGAAACCGATATCGCCTTCGCCTCGGCCAAGAAGTCGACCGGCTTCACCGATATCGGCCCCGGCCATATCGACGCCGAGATGTTCCGCAACGAGCTGACCGCGCTCGGCACGCTGCGCGCCCGCGCCGGCGTCGCCTTCGACCGCACGCTGCTCTACGTCACCGGCGGTCTGGCCTATGGCAAGGTTAAGAACAGCTGGGCGGCCTCGTGGTCGTACTCGCCGACGGAGACCTACAACATCGTGGCGCAGAGCGATAAGTGGCGCTTCGGCTGGACCGTCGGCGCCGGCGTCGAGCAGGCCCTGTCCAACAATTGGACGGTCAAGCTCGAAGGCCTGTACTACGACCTCGGCAAGAAGAACATCGCGGCGCTCGAGACCTGCGACGGCGTCGATTGCGGCGTGACCAATGTCTACGCCCAGCGCGTCAAGAACGACGGCTGGCTCATCCGCGCCGGCCTGAACTACAAGTTCGGCGCTCCGGCCCCGGTCGTCGCCAAGTATTGATCCTCGCTTCGGCGAAGACAGCTGGGCCCGGCCGATTGGCCGGGCCCTTTTTTGTTCCATCGGGCGGACCCGCCGCCCGCCGCGCGTTCAGGCGGGGCCAACGCTGTGCAGCGAATGAGATGCTCGCTGCGGAAGGGCAGGCCAACCGCGCCATGCCGTCCGGGACGCGAAATTCCCCGGTTGCGGGCGGAAGTGCAAAGCTGCCGACGCCGATCATTTCATCCAGCCCGTGGATGTCGGCGGAGAATTTCTTGACCTGATCGGTCACGCCTTCCTCGAAGCCGCTTCGGTGCCTGAGGTTGCGCAACCCACGCAGACGCCTGCCCGCATACTCGCTCAAGCTCATCTTCAGGACTGACCCCGCGGAGGGCGGTCGGCGCATTCTGGCGCATTCCGATGTCCGCTCGGCGATCAATCGCTGCGTTCGCCGCCGGGCGCATATTGCTCCAAGCGCGGCGCGCGGCGTAGAAGATCAGCGACGCTCCTGTCGCCGCAGGATGATGTTCAGCGACGGATGAAGCGCGGAGAGGTTCGGCTTGAGAATTTTCATGACCCTCCTGGTCCGTGACTCTGCGGGTCTCCTTAGAGAAAATATTGAATTTCACCTCGGCCAAGGTGTTGATTTTTTTATTATTACAGACAATCTTTCCTCCGACGCCACAGCCTCGATCATCCAGGAATATGTCCGGAAGGGCGTTGCGGAAGCCTCCTTCGAGTCCAGCGATACTTATTCGCAGGGGCGCTAGGTGACGCGCATGGCGCGTCGCGCGGCGGAACTCGGCGCCGATTGGGTCATCAACAACGACGACGACGAATTCTGGTCTGCGCCCGGCGCAACGCTGCGCGGAATCCTCGCGAGCATGCCCGAAACCTGTTCCGCGCTATCCATCGAGCGCTACAATCATCCTCCGGTCACGAATATCGACAGCCAATGGTTCGTGAGCGCCATGCGCTTGCGCGAGCGTCGATCGGTCAACGCTTTGGGCGAGCCTCTGCCGCCGAAGGTCTGTCATCGGGGTTTTGCCGATGTGATCGTCGAGCAGGGCAACCATGCGGCGACACGCGGCGGCGCTGCTCTTGCCGCGCTGTCCTGCGATGCGATCGAGATCGCGCATTATCCCGTCCGCGACTATCCATCCTTCGAAAACAAGATCGCCAAAGGCGGCGCGGCCTACGCCCGAAACACGGAGCTTGACGGCAGTGTCGGCGGGACGTGGCGGCATCTTTACGCACTCTGGCAAGCCGGCCGTCTGCGGGCGTGGTACGACCAGCAGATCCTGACGCCCGACCGCATCGCCGCAGATGTCGCGGCGGGGCGCCTGGCCGAGAACCTCACGGTTCTGAACGCACTCACGCGAAAGGGATGGGAATGACGCGGACGCATGGCATCGTCACGGCGTGCGACTCGAATTATTTCGAGGGATTGCTGCAATTGCACAAATCGGTTCAAACCGACTGGGCCTGTCCGATCGCCTGTTTCGATCTGGGCCTTGCGCCGTCGCAGCGCGCCGAAGCAGCGGCGAAGCGCGATCTTATCGTCCTGGACCTGCCGGACGATCCGCGCATCCAGGCGGTGAAGATCGCGAGCGCGCGCCAGCAGCCGCTGGCCAAACCGAACAAGCGAATCTGGCCGCTCTGGATTTGCCCGATGCTCATCGAGGCCGCGCCTTTCACGGACGTGTTCTGGCTGGATTGCGACATCGTCGTGCTGCGCGGCCTGCAGCAGCTGTTTGAAATGCTGGAGGACGGCCCCGTCTTCACGCCCGAGAACAAGGCGCCCGAGCTCACGCCCAATTCGCCGCACCTTTACGAGCTCATGCCGATTGCCCGCACCTTCGAGCTCCGTCATCCGGTTGTGAACGGAGGCGTATCGGGTTGGCGCAAGGGCCGCGACGACGCAGCCCTGACGGCCTATACGCTTCCGGTCGTGACCGCTGCGGTCGACCCGGAGGTGATGAGCGCGATTTCCTGGCACGATCAGGGCGCGCTGATCTGGGCGATCCAGTCGCTCGGACTGGAGGGCCGCGTCCTGCCGAGCCCGCTGTGGAATCTCTGCGTCGACAACGTGCAGATTCCAGCCGAAGCATTGCGTTACGACGCGGGCTTTCTCGACCGGCTCCGAGCGGCCCTTCCGCAGGTTCGGCTGTTGCACTGGAACGGCGTCGCGCCGCCCTGGGCGCGCTAGCCCAGACGCGCCGCGACTGCTTGCTGGCAAAGAGCCGATGCGCCGTCAGGCCGCGCGTTTGCCGGTGGCGATCAGGACCGGCTGCTTGTCCTCGAGTCCCGACGGAGAGAAATGCCTGACGATCTCGACCCGATCGAAATAGGGCCTGAACTGCTCGGCCATGAATTCGACCTGCGGGGCGACGAGATGCGAATGCACTTTCGCGCCGCCGTCTTCGACATAGCTCCAGAGGATGCCGGTCACGATCGTTTGGCCGTCGAAATTGTCGTCGACATGATACGGCAGGTCGCGACGGCTGATGAGCCGGGGATCTGCAAGCGGCACGAAGCATGTGCCGCCGGGCGCCGTCCATGACGCGAGATTGCGGACGACCTGACAGACTTCGGCGATCGTATCGACCAGCGTGTAAGCATACCACATGCTCGAAACGAGGCTGAACTTCCCGACCCATTCCGGTTGTTCGTTGCGGAAGTCGTGCTCCCGAAAGGCGACGCCGGGATTATTCTCGCGCGCCAACTCCAGCATCGCCGGCGAAAGATCGGCGCCCATACGGGCCGTTTCCGGGAACTGCCGCAGGAAGTAGCCCGTGCCGCACGCCACGTCGAGCCAGTTTGTCTCCGGCGCGATCAGCTTGCGCAGCAGTGCGAGATTACGCTCGGTCACGGGCGCCGCCAATGGCGACGTGAGGAACTTCGCGTCGTAAGTCCGCGCATAGGCGGCGTCGTAAAGCTGGCGAACATCGTCGGGTTTCATGGGAACTCGCGCGGAGGATCGAATGAACGGGCAATTGCCATGCCGGCGCATGGCTTCGCAACATCTTTAGCCAATGCCGCGCCTGGATGCGGCGATCCTGTGCAAAACCGCGCAAAGCTTGGCGGTTTCCCTGACCAGGTGAGGGCGGAAAAGGAACCAATAAAGCGGAAGCGCCGCGAGGAAAACTGGGTCGATGCGCGCTGCGTCCACGGCGATGAAGAGGGGCCCCCAGGCCTTGTAATAGCTCTCCTCCAGAAACGGCACGTAAGGCTGGCCTTGCGGCCGCAAGGCCGTGACGACGAAGCCGCCCGCAGTCGTCCTGTAAATTTCATGGGCGAGGTAAAGCGCCGAGAAGGTCCAGAGCGGCCAGCCGACGTCACAGCTCGCCATGCCGAGGACGAAACCGCCGACCTCGATCGGCAGCAGGACGAAGATGATGAACCGTTCGAGCCGCGGCGCGCCGAAATCGTGCACGACCGTCGTGAGGCCGCCATCCCGATCGCGGTCGGCCGTATGGAGCTGGTGCGACAGAATTCCCCGCAGGCCCGCCGCGGCAGACCAGGCCAGAATGCCCGCCGCCAGCGGCAGGCCAGGCGCGCGAAGGTCCCAGTGGACGACAGCGATCAGGGCCAGGGCCGCCGGGAACACATGCGCCGAGAGCGCGTCAGCGACAACGCCCAGCCACTTGCGTTCCTTGATCCGCCATGGAGGCCGCGAGTAGAGCAGCGTCACGCCCATCGCGCCGATCGTCAGCGCCATCCCGGACAGGCCGGCGACGGCGCCGGCAAGTGCAACCGCCGCGGCGGAGGAGATGAAGATGATCGTCGTCATCCGGCTGCGGCCCAATGCGGCGGCGGCATTGGCGCGCTTGGCCCGGGCGTCTTCTTCAACGTCGTAAAGCTCGTTCAGCGCGTATCCGTAATTGCCGACTGCGCTCACCGTCAGCACGACCAGAGACAAAACAGCCGCGGCGGCGAAAGTGAAGGAGCGGCCGTCCAGCAGCAGCAGAACCAGAGTGATGGAGAGCGGAACCTTGTTGTACCACCAGGCCCGCCAACGGATCAGCCATGCTTCCAAGCGCAATACGTCAACTCCGGGCATCGGGACCAGACGGCGCTGTTCTTTGCGCCGGCGACGCCAAGTCTAGTGGGCGCCCCTTGCCGATGCCAAGCGGTTTCCCGGCGCGGACCCTTGCGCGCCGCGCCCTTGCAACGCCCAGCTCTTGCTTGATTAGGGAATTTCAAACCTCCCCGAAAGGGAAGGCTGACGGCGAGGATGATGACGATTCTGACGTCGGCGCAGGTCAACGTGTGCCGCATGTCTTGCGCGGGCGCCGACACGACCAACTCGAACAAGCAGGCGGGCTCGTTCCAGCTCACGCAGGGCGGCCCAAAGCTCGTCGGCCTCGTCGCCGCCATCAGCGACATTCACGCCCTCGGCCAACAGTTCGCCGAGGGAGTGACGCTCACGACGGCCTATTGCTGGGACCGCGACGACAAGGGCCGCGCGTTCGCGCGCAAGTTCGAGCGCCTGGATGCGGCGCGCGATGGTCGAATGGCTGGAGCGCCGCGTCCGCCTCAGTCGGGGAAGCCGACGAAGCGGACGAAATCCTGATTTTCCTCGCGCGTCGAGCGCACCGCATTGGCGGGGAACGCCTCGTCGGGATAGCCCATGGCGATGCAGGTCATGATCGACTGGTCGTCGGGGATCGCGGCGACGTCGCGCACGATGTCCGAGCGCATGATGCCCTGACCGTTGATGACCGTGCCCAGCCCGCGGTCCCACGCCGCCAGCACGATGCCGTAGCAGACCGCGCCGAGATCGAAATGGGCGATGGCGTCGGAATCGAGCACGCGGTCGCAGGTCAGCACCAGCGAGACGGGCGCGTCGAACTGGCGGAAGCCGCGCAGCACCCAGTCCTGCCGCATGGCGCGGTCGTCGCGGGCGATGCCCATGGCGGCGAAAAGCTGCTTGGCGATGTCGACCTGACGCGTGCGGTGGACGCCCTGATATTCGCCATGGGTGCGGATGTCGCGCTTCGGCTTCTCGCCGGCCAGCATTTCCTCGACATTGCGGCGGCGCACCTGCTCCAGCGGCTCGCCGGTGAGGACGTGGACGTGCCAGGGCTGCGTGTTCATGGAGGAGGGGGCGCGCTTGGCGACTTCGATGATCTCGGCGACCATGGCGCGCGGCACCGGCCTGTCCTGAAAGCCGCGCACGCTGCGCCGCGTCTGCACCAACGTTTCGAATTCCATTGTTCGACCTCCCCGTCGCCGTTCGGCTGTTCTTGGCGTGTCAATGCCAGTTCAGGCCGGCGACGGCAACAGGCTTGGGCGTCACGCGTCGAGCAAGGCCTCGATGTCGGCGCGCAGCGCTTCGGGCTTGGTCGTCGGCGCATAGCGCTCGACAACGCGGCCGTTGCGGTCGACGAGGAATTTGGTGAAATTCCACTTGATCGCCTCGGAGCCGAGCAGGCCCGGCTTTTCGGCCTTCAGGTGCTTGAACAAGGGGTGGGCGTCGTCGCCGTTGACGTCGATGCGGGCGAACATCGGGAACGACACGTCATAGGTCAGCGAGCAGAAATTGCGGATCTCGTCGGCGTCGCCCGGCTCCTGCTGGCCGAACTGGTTGCAGGGAAAGCCGAGCACGGCGAAGCCGCGCGGCCCCAGTTCGTCGTGCAAGCGCTGCAGGCCGGCATATTGCGGGGTGAAGCCGCATTTGCTGGCGGTGTTGACGATCAGCAGCGCCTTGCCGCGAAAGTCGGCGAGCGACACGTCGCGGCCATCGAGCGACCGGGCGGAAAAATCGAATGCTGTCGTCATCGCGGCCTCTCGAAGGTTCAGCGGCGGAAACGGTTGCGGAACTTGAACGCGAGGATCGAGCCCAGCGCCATCAGCGCGACGACGGGCAGGGCGATCAGCAGCGCGCCGGCGAAGAGGAACAGCATGAGCACGCCGAGCGCCAGAACGCCGAAGCCCACGGCCATGGTGGCGAACGGCCCGAGGCGGAAGATGCGGATCTCCTCGCGATATTGCGCCTCCCGTTCCTTGCCGAGCGGCGGCAGGATTTCGGGCTCGAAGCGCGGCCGCTCGACCTCGGGCTTGTCGGAATTGTCGCTCACGCGCGGGCTCGCCGTCTCATGGGATCAGTCACGGCAAATGTAGGGCGGCGCGCGCCGTGCGGCAAATCGCGGCCGGGGCATGGTTGCGGACTTGCGGCGGGCGAGGGGCTGCGCCACGATCCGGGAGCAGGCGTCAACGAGCGCCGGTTGCGTCGCGGTTGCGGCTGCGGGCGACAAGAAGAACATCGAGGAAACGCGAATGTATCATCCCAAGCACCACGCGCGCGCCCATCCCGACAAGCCCGCCGTCGTCATGGCCGGTTCGGGCGAGACGATCACCTACGCCCAGCTCGACGCGCGCGCCAACCAGGGAGCGCAGCTGTTTCGCGCGCTCGGCCTGCAGCGCGGCGACGCCATCGCGCTCTATCTTGAAAACCATCCGCGCTATTTCGAGATCTGCTGGGCAGCGCAGCGCGCCGGCCTGTATTTCACCTGCATTTCATCGAGCCTCACGGCGAGCGAGGTCGAATATATCGTGCGCGATTGCGCGGCGAAGGTCTTCATCACCTCACGCGCCAAGGCGGGCGGGGCCGAGAAGATCGCGCCGAAGATCGCCGATCTGACCCTGTTCTCGGTCGACGAGGCGTGGGGGCCGTTTCGCAGCTTCGAGGCCGAACGCGCCAAAATGCCGGCGACGCCCATTGCCGACGAGGCGCCGGGGCTGGACATGCTCTATTCGTCCGGCACGACCGGGCGGCCGAAGGGCATCAAGCTCGACCTCAAGGACGAGCCGGTCGACGCCATCAATCCGCTGGTGCAGCTGGCCGCCGGGCTGTTCGGCTTCAAGGCCGAGACGGTCTACCTGTCGCCCGCGCCGCTCTACCACGCCGCGCCGCTGCGCTGGTGCATGACGACGCATCGCCTCGGCGGCACGGTGATCGTCATGGAGAAGTTCGATCCGGAATTCGCGCTGGCGCTGATCGAGAAATATCGCGTCACCGCCTCGCAATGGGTGCCGACGCATTTCGTCCGCATGTTGAAGCTGCCCGAGGACGTGCGGCGCAAATACGACCTGTCGTCGCTGACATGCGCCATCCACGCCGCCGCGCCGTGCCCGGTGCAGACCAAGCAGGCGATGATCGCATGGTGGGGGCCGGTGCTGCAGGAATATTACGCCGGCAGCGAGGGCAACGGCTTCTGCTATATTTCCTCGCAGGAATGGCTGAAGAAGCCGGGCTCGGTCGGCACGGCCAAGATCGGCAAGCTGAAAATCTGCAACGAGGACGGCGACGAGGTTCCGGTCGGAACCGACGGCACGGTGTATTTCGCCGACGGCAATCCCTTCGCCTATCACAACGACCCGGAGAAGACGGCGCAGGCGATGAACAAGCACGGCTGGACGACGCTCGGCGACGTCGGCCACGTTGACGAGGACGGCTATCTGTTCCTGACCGACCGCAAGGCGTTCATGATCATTTCCGGCGGGGTGAACATCTATCCGCAGGAGTTGGAAAACCTGCTGGTGACGCATCCCAAGGTGGCGGACGCCGCCGTTGTCGGCGCGCCGGACGAGGAAATGGGCGAGAAGGTCGTGGCCGTCATCCAGCCGATGAGCGGCGTCGAGGCCGGCGCGGCGCTGCGCGACGAGCTGATGGCCTTCGCGCGCGCCAACATCTCGCACATCAAGGCGCCGCGACAGATCGACTTCATGGAGGAATTGCCGCGCCACCCGACCGGCAAGCTCTACAAGCGCCTGCTGCGCGACGCCTATTGGGGCAAGACCAGCACCATCGTCTGAGACATTGCGGCGCGGGCAAATCGTCCGCGCCGCCAACATCACGAAGCCGGATTTCAACCGATGCCGCCAGCCGACATGCCGAACAAGATCGCAACCCTTGCCCACGCGAAAGCGCTGGAGCGGCTGGCGCGCCGCGTCGAGACGCCGTGCGGCGCTGGCGCAATGGTCTGGCATGTCTGGGGCGAGGGGCCGCCGGTCGTGCTCATCCATGGCGGCTCGGGCAGCTGGAGCCATTGGGTGCGCAGCATCGGTCCGTTGGCGGCAAGCGGCCGCTCCGTTTATGTCCCCGACCTGCCCGGATGCGGCGATTCCGCGCCGCCGCCGCAGGGCCATGACGGCGACGCGCTGCCGCCATGGATCGACAGGGGCGTTCGCGCGTTGCTCGGCGCGACGCCGTTCGATCTCGTCGGCTTTTCCTTCGGCGCGATGGTCAGCGGCTTTTTCGCCGCCGATTATCCCGCGCAGGTGCGGCGGCTGATTCTGGTCGGCGCGCCGGCGCTGAGCAGCGCGCCGATGGCGAAAGTCGCCTTGCGCGAATGGCTGCCGCTGCCCGACGGGCCGGAGCGCGAAGCCGCCATGCTGTTCAACCTGCGGGCGCTGATGCTGGCGCGCGACGAATCCGTCGACGAGCTGGCGCTGACGCTCTACGCCGACGCCCTGAAGCGCGACCGGCTGACGAAGCGGCGGATGGCCGCAACCGACGTGCTGCTGCGGACCATGCCGCGCATCGCCTGCCCGGTCTGGGGCATCTGGGGCGCGGAAGATGTGCTCTACCACGACCGTTTCGACGTGGTGACGCAAGGCATCGCGCGCGCGCCGGATTTCCGTTCGCTGGCGATGATCCCGCGCGCCGGCCATTGGGTGCAGTTCGAGGACGCCGACGCCTTCAACCCGCTGCTGCTGGCCATGCTGGACGAATGAGCCCGCTATCGCCGCACGAAGTCGGCGAAGGCGCGCAATTGCTTGGCGATGAACTCGCGCGTCGGCTGGTCGGTGAGCACACCGTCCGCGCTGATCCTGTTCTGGGCGGCGCCGACCATGACTTCCGGGCGTCCGAGGACCATCGCGTCGACGAAGACCAGCGTCTGGCGCAGGTGATATTGCATCCGCGCCCCGCCGATGACGCCCATCGAGGCGGACTGGATGGCGACCGGCTTTTTGGCGAAAGGCTGGTCCGGCAGGCGGGAAATCCAGTCGATGGCGTTCTTCAGGACGCCGGGCATCGAGTAATTATATTCCGGACTGACGATGATGACGCCGTCGGCGCGGGCGATCGCTTCGGCCATTTGCCTCACGACGGCGGGAAAGCCCTGATCCTGCACATCGGCGTTGTAGAGCGGGAATTCGCCCAGCGAACCGAGCGGCGCAATGGTCACGCCTTCGGGCGCGAGGCCGGGCAGGGCGCGCGCAATGGCGGCGTTATACGAGCCCTTTCGCAGGCTGCCGAGCATGACCGCGAAAACGAGAGGCTTGGGCATGGCGGGCTCCTTTGCGGGCAATCGACATGACGGCAAATAGGGCGGCGCGGCAGCGGAAAAAGGCCGGCGAAATTCCGACATGCGGCGGCGGCGAACGGTTGACTCGCCCTGCCGGCCTCTGTATTCACCACCCCACGTCAGGCGCGCCCCTCGTGGGCGCGTCCGGCGTTTGACGCACCCGTGGCCGTTCCCGCTTCCTCCTCCGGAGGGCTGAGGTGAGCAGCCTGTCGGTCCATCCCCCGCAAGTTCGCTTGCGCCGGACAGGGCAGAGGAGGGCGCGTTTCCACCGCTCCCGGGGCATTCCCCGGAAAGCCGGCGGCGGAATCGCGGGATTGCGGCGACTGGGCCTTTGGCCCGGCCGGGCCGTTTCGCTGTTCCTCGCAGGCTGAAACCATTGAGGACGACATGACGAAGCGCGCAGAAGCCAAGTATAAAATCGACCGCCGTATGGGCCAGAACATCTGGGGCCGCCCGAAGTCCCCGGTGAACCGCCGCGAATACGGCCCCGGCCAGCACGGCCAGCGCCGCAAGGGCAAGCTCTCGGACTTCGGCACCCAGCTCAAGGCCAAGCAGAAGCTCAAGGGCTATTACGGCAACATCTCCGAGAAGCAGTTCCGCAAGTATTACGCGGAAGCGATCCGGATGAAGGGCGATTCCTCGGACAACCTGATCGGCCTGCTCGAGCGTCGTCTCGACGCGGTCGTCTACCGCGCCAAGTTCGTGGCGACGGTCTTCGCCGCCCGCCAGTTCGTCAACCACGGCCACGTCAAGGTCAACGGCCGCCGCGTCAACATCGCCTCCTACCAGGTGAAGCCCGGCGACGTGATCGAGGTGAAGGAAGCTTCGCGTCAGCTCGCGTTCGTGCTCGAAGCCTCGCAGCTCGGCGAGCGCGACGTGCCTGAATATTACGAAGTCGACCACGGCAAGATGACCGCCAAGTTCACGCGCATCCCGACCCCGTCGGAAGTGCCGTATCCGGTGGTGATGGAGCCGAACCTGGTCATCGAATTCTACTCGCGCTAATCGGCTGGCGTCGCAAGACGCCGCCTGCCGCGCGACGCGCAAGTTCCGGGGCCGCCACACGCCGTGTGGCGGCCCCGATTTTTTCCAGAGCGGCGCTTGGCGAATGGCGGCACCGGCGCAGCAGTTCAGCGTTGCGCCGCCGCGCGGCCTCTTGGGCTTCGCATTGCCGTCCTACTTGCGGTTCCAGACATTGATCTTTTCGTAGCTCTTCTGGTCCTGCAGGCTCAGCAGGGCGGGATTGGGGCAGGCGGCGGAATTCGTGCCTGCGCTCCAGTCGTCGGGGTTGCGCCAGTCGGCGTCGGGCTTTTTGGCGCAATGCACTTTGACGACCTGCTCCCGTTCGAGCTGTTGCAGCACGGGATATTCGTATTTGTAGAAGATGCGGTCGGCCTTGGCGCCCTTCACAAAGGCCCAGGCGTCGATTTTCTTGCCGGTGGCCGCCTTGAGGCTGCGGGCCGTTTCGGCGTAGCGCTGCGAATATTGCCCCCAGATGAGGTTGGCCGTCGCATAATCGACCGGGTTGACGTTGCGATAGGTGCGCGCCCAGATCTTCACCAGCGGCTGGCCGTAGGCGTAGCTCCTGTCGTACCAGTGCTCGACGTTCATTTCGAAATATTCGGGCAGCCAGAAATACAGCGACGGCACGCCTTCGTCCCAGAAGGCGCAGTTCCGTTCCTTCGCCTCGGCGTTGCAGGCGCCGATGGCGTTGATCGTCTCGATCAGGCGCAGGGCGCTGCCGCGATTGCCGGGGCCCGACCAGTAAAGCATGTGAACGTTCGTGCCGGCCGTTGCGTAGAGCGGCTCTGCGGCGACAAGCTGTCCGATCAGCTTTTGCGCAAAGGCGGGCTTCTGCGTCGCCGCAACCTTGTGGCCGGGGGCCATGAAGATCGGCGTGTAGACGTCGTAATTGCGATAGATGGTGGCTTGCGGCGCAATGGCGCCCGAGGACTCGGCGAGCGCCGCGCCGCTCGCGCATAGCGCGGCCAAAAGCATCGACGCGAAGACCTTCATGGCGCGAACCTCTCATTCCGTCAGCGACGCCTGCGATCGCCGCGCCAGCATGAGCTGATCGGAAATTGAGATCAACCGCCTGTCATCGTTGAAGAATTCCTCTGCGCGGATTTGCCGCGCCTAGGCGTTGGCGCGGCCGGGCTGCGCAATCGGCAGGACGAGGGCGCAATGCAATCCGCTCTGGTCGAAGTTCAGCTGCGCCTCGCCGCCGATGAAGCGCAGGCCCTTCTCGATCATCATCGAGCCGAAGCCGGTCTTTTCGCGCGGCGCGATGGCGCGGCTGGATGTCTCGATCCAGTTCAGCCGCAGGCGCGGCGGCGCGGCGGAGGCGTCGAGCGACCAGTCGATGTCGATGCGGCCGTCGGGCGCCGCCAGAGCGCCGTGCTTGCGGGCGTTGGTTCCCAGTTCGAACAGGATGAGGCCGAGATGCAGCGCGGTCTGCGATTCAAGCACGACGTCGGGACCGGTGGCGCGGACTCTCTCGTCCTCCGAACCGGCGCCGATGGCCAATTGCTCCTTGATCAGCGTCGCCAGATCGGCGCCGGCCCAGCTCGCCTGCGCGAACAATTCGTGGGCGCGCGACAGCGCCTGCAGGCGGCCGTCGAGATCGGCGGCGAAGTCAACAGGATTGCGGCATTTGCGCGAGGTCTGCGTGGCGATGGAGCGCACGATGGCCAGCGTGTTGCGGACGCGGTGGTTCAATTCGTTGACCAGCAGATTTTGCGTCTCAAGCTGCTGGCGGGCCGTCTGTTCGCTGGCCTTCAGCGAGGCGTAGAGCTGGACGTTGGCGATGGCGGTGGCCGTCGACCGCGCCAGCGTTTCCAGCAGCGAGACGGTTTCCGCGTCGGGCTGGCGGCGCTCCGCCCAATAGGCGCCGATGGCGGCAATCGGCTCGCCGAGCCCCACGGGCGTCATCGTCAGGCTTTTGACGAAGGTCAGGCGGTAGGCGTCGTGCGGAATGCGGGCGTCGGCGTAAATGTCGGGAATGACCGCGGCGCGGCCGGTCAGCATGCTCCAGCCGGAGATGCAGGCGGACATCGGGAAGCGCTGTCCGGCCCAGAGCGGCGAAATGGCGTCCTCGGCGACGTAATGGCACAGGTCGCCCTCGCGCAGCACGAAGGTGACGCCGTCCGCCCCCGCGATGTCGCGCGCCGACGAGCGGACGATCTCCACCACGTCGTCGAGGCTGCGCGCCGACGACAGACGTTCGATCGCGGCGACAAGGCGCGACCAGCGCATCCGCGCCAGGTCTTCCGGGCTTTGCACGACGTTCGCAATGGCGTTCGACATCGGCGTTCTCTTTCTTCGCTCCCGTCCCGCGCGCATTCGGGCGGGCTGGAGCAGCCGGGGCACTTTGCGCGGCGGCGCCAAGACCGTCAATGAACGCCCAAGATCAGTCTTTTGTTAGGCAGATCAGATTCTTGCGCAGAGTGCCGCGGCCGTGGCGTCTCGACAATCGCGTCGTCGTTTCGGCGCGCCGGCCCTGCGCCGTCGCGCACGGTTGGGCTTGCCTGCGTGCCGCTTGTGGTTAAAATTGACGCAAGTCAAATCACTGGACGATCCCGGCTTTTCGCTCTGGCGACGGGAAGCGAGGTCTGGCGCACGGCGGAGGAGCGCATCCGATGGATGAGAGATCCGAGCTGGTTTCGATCTGCGGCGCCGAGCCGCTGTCGCTGGAGACGGCGCTCGCGCCGTGCCCGCAATTCAGCGCCGCGACGAAATGCGAGACGTGCCGGCTGCGCGCGCTGAGCTTTTGCGGCGCGATCGACCCCGGTGAACTCGACGTTCTGGATGCGCTGTCGACGCCGATGGCGTTCAAGGGCCGGTCGATGCTTTTCGAGCAGGGCGCCGACGCCGACGCCGTCTACAACATCACGGCCGGCGTCGCGATGTTGTCGAAGGTTCTGCCCGACCTGCGCCGGCAGGTGATCGGCTTCGCCTTGCCCGGCGATTTCCTCGGCCTCGCCCTGAACCAGAAGAACGTGTTTTCCGTCGAGGCGGTGACGCCGCTGGAGGCGTGCCGCTTCCAGCGCGAGGCTTTCTCCGACTTTCTCGACGCCCGGCCGCCGACCATGCGCCGGCTCTATTCCAAGGCGAGTTATGAACTGACGCTGGCGCAGGACCAGATCGTCGTCCTCGGCCGCAACAGCGCGGAAGAGCGCTTGGCGTCGTTTCTGATCGGTTTCCGCAACCGGTGGATGCGCGTCAACGGCAATCGGCTCTATGTCGCCTTGCCGATGCGGCGGCAGGACATGGCCGATTTCCTCGGCCTGCGGCTGGAGACTGTCAGCCGCGTCATGAGCCGGCTGGTGCGTCAGAAGCTTATCGCCATCGTCCCCGACGGCGTGCGGCTGCTCGACGTCGCCCGGCTGGAGGAGCTCGCCGCCCATTAGACGCCGCGGCGTCGGTCAGATTGACGGGCGGGACAAATTCGCACACCCTTCGGGCATGACCGCGACCGGACTCATCTTTGGCGATTCCCTGTTCCGGGTGTGCCCCATCGCGGGAGCATAGCCCCCGGCTCGGCGGCGTTCGCGCCCGGGTCGCGGGGTTAACGACACGAATCCTTTTCCGCGACATTTCCAGTGCTTCAGCTCGTTTTGCGATCGGCCTTGCGCCGGTTTGCTGCGACGCTCCGACATCTTCGCACGCGCCCGGCGCGCACCGGAGTGCGGCCGTTACGAGGACATTCATGCAAATCAAGTCCAAGACCAAGTCCAAGCCGAAGATCGCCATTTGCGAATCGGACCATGCGCGTCTGCTGGCGCTGGCCAACGCCGCCGAGGAGCGTTTTCCCGAGGTCGCCGAGGAATTGCTGATCGAACTGGAGCGCGCCCGAATCGTCGCGGACCATTCGCTGCCGGCCAAAGCGGTGCGCATTGGCTCCCTCGTCGCCTTCGAGCGCGAAAACGGCGCGCGGCAGACGGTGACGCTGGTGCTGCCCGAGGATGCGGATATTTCGCGCGGCAGGGTGTCGATCCTCACGCCGATCGGCGCCGCCCTGATCGGGTTGTCCGAGGGGCAGGCGATGCAATGGACGGCGCGCGACGGAACGCAGCATGTCCTTTCGGTGCTGTCGGTCTCGAAGGAGCCGGACGCTTGAATTGAAACGGGGCGCAGCCTAGTGACTTGCGACCAATCGGGCGGAGCGCCGGGGCTGATGACGACGCGCGGACAAGACTTCGGATGCGGGCTGGCCGGCAAGGTCGCTCTGGTCACCGGCGCATCGCGCGGGCTCGGCTTCGAGATCGCGCGCGGGCTGGCCGGGGCGGGCGCTTCGGTCATCGTTCACGGCCGCAATGTCGCGGAATTGCGCGAGGCCGAAGCGGCGATCCGGCAGGCGGGCGGGCAGGCCGCGGTCCTGCCGCTCGATCTCGACGACGAAGCGACGACCCGTCGCGCCTGCGACGACATCGCCGCGCGTCATGGAACCATCGACATCATCGTCAACAACGCCGGCGCGCGCGACCGCCGTCCGCTCGAACAGCTCGACCGGGCGGCGTTCCGGCGCGTGCTCGAAACCAATCTCGTCGCGCCGTTCGACCTGATCCGACTGCTTTTGCCGCACATGCCGGCGGGCGGGCGCATCGTCAACATCACGTCGATCGCCGGGCCGCTGGCGCGCGCCGGCGATCCGATCTACACGGCGGCCAAGGGCGGCCTCGACGCCCTGACGCGGGCCTTGTCGGCGGAACTGGGCGGCCGCGGCATCACCGTCAACGCGGTCGCGCCGGGCTATTTCGCCACTTCGGCCAATGCGGCGATGGCGGCCGACGCCGCGACGGGGGACTATCTCAAGCGCCGCTCGTCGCTCGGCCGCTGGGGCCGGCCTGACGAGATCGTCGCGGCCGTGCTGTTCCTGTGCTCGCCTGCGGCGTCCTACGTGTCGGGAACGACGATTCCCGTCGACGGCGGCTACATGTCGCATTTTTAAGCCCGCCCGGCGTCTGGAGAGCGCCGGACGGGCCTGGGCTGGCGGCCTTAGCCGAACAGCTTGATCGCGGTCTTGGCGACGAGTTCGCCCTGATGGCGCGCGCCTTCGAGTTCGATGGCGCTGGGCTGGCGCGAACCGTCGCCACCGGCGATCGTCGTCGCGCCATAGGGCGCGCCGCCGACGATCTCGCTGACGCTCATCTGGCCCTGGTGGCTGTAGGGCAGGCCGACGATGGTCATGCCGAAGTGCAGCAGGTTGGTGATGATCGAGAACAGCGTCGTCTCCTGGCCGCCGTGCTGGGTCGCCGACGAGGAGAAGGCCGCGCCGACCTTGCCGTTCAGCGCGCCGCGCGCCCACAGGCCGCCGGCCTGATCGAGGAAGGCGGCCATCTGCGACGACATGCGGCCAAAGCGCGTGCCGGTGCCGACGATGATGGCGTCGTAATGCTCAAGGTCGGCGACCGTGGCGACCGGAGCGGCCTGGTCGAGCTTGAAATGGTTGTTGCGGGCGATCTCTTCCGGAACCGTCTCGGGAACGCGCTTGATGTCGACCGCGGCGCCGGCGGCGCGGGCGCCCTCGGCGATGGCGCCGGCCATCGTCTCGATGTGTCCGTAGGTCGAATAATAGAGCACCAGAACTTTAGCCATGATCGAACTTCCTGATTTTGAGCGTCACACGATTCGTTGGTCCGTCAGCCGGGGAGTAGCGCCGCCGGACGTCATATTTCGCGCTGATGGATCTTTTCTATGCCTTGGAGCGTTTAGCGACAATGCGGAGGTTTCGAATAGAGCTGTTGCGTGAATCGAAACAATCGGCTGCCATGTTCTACGAACGACTGGCTCTTTCGATCCGCGTCCAGGCTTCGCGTCGTCTTGCGTCGGCGTATGTTTTGGCGTTGGCTAGAGTCTGGCGGGCGAAGCTCGACAGCAAGGAGAAATGCGCATGAAGTTGAAGCTCTGGATCGTCGCCGCGGCGGCGTTAATGATGATTCCCGCAGGGCTCGCCTCGGCGCGGCCCGCAAGCCCGGCCGCGGCGGCTGCCGTTGAGCTGGGCGATTCCGGCGTCGAGCTGGCGCAGCATCGCGGCGGGCGCGCCGCGCGTGGCGGCGGCGGCTTCCGCGGCGGCGGGCATGCCTTCCGCGGCGGCGGTCACGCCTACCGCGGCGGCGCCTTCCGTGGCGGCCCGCGCATGGGCGTCGCGCCGCGCGCCATGCGGCCTATCGGCCGTCCGATTGCGCGCCCCGGCGGCGTAGTGCGTCCGGGCTTTGCCGGCCGTGGCGTGCGGCACGCCTATCCGGGCCGCTATCGTCCGTTCCACGCCCATCTGCATCGTCCCTACCGCACGCGCTATTGGCGTCCGGGATATGGCTGGGTGTTCGGCAGCGTCGTCGCCGTCGGCTTCCTGAGCGCCGCCGCGGCCATGGCCTATGCGCCGCCGCCGCCGGCCGAGGGCCTGTGCTGGTTCTACACCGACCCGACCTATCGCGCCGGTTATTGGGCGCTCTGCCAGTAACCGCACGTTCGGCCGCAAGATCTGAAAGCCGCCGCGCGCCCAGCGCGGCGGCTTTTTCGCAGGCGCGCCCGACGATGGCGCGCCTGCGCGCTTTGGCGCGTTGTCTTTCAAGCAGGTGGGCGTAACCTGATCGCGCTCTCTGATCAGGAGGCGGCCCGATGTTCAGCCTTGCGGCGTTGACGGTCCGGCGGTTTCGCCTCGCGCTGGCGGCGGCGCTCGGCCTCGCCTTCATCGCCTTGCAGATTGCCGGCGGCGCGGGCCCGGCGCCGGGGCCGGGGACGCCGTCGCTGGACGACGGCCGCCTGCATGTCTTCTTCCATCCCGATTGTCCGCATTGCCATGACGCGCTGGCGTTCCTGAAGACGCAGCCGCAGATCGCCTATGAGGCGCATGACGTGTCGCAGGGCGACAATGCGGCGCTGCTGCGCCGCGAGGCGCAGCGCCTGGGCGTCGCCGACGACGAACTTGGCGTGCCGCTGTTCGTGCGCGGCGCGCGCTATCTGCTCGGCTTCGACAATGCGGAAACCACGGGGCGCGACATCATCGCGCTGGCGGGCGAGGGGCAGGCCGCCGGGGCGGGCGGCGGCGCGCCGCGCCGCATCAGACTGCCGCTCGTCGGCGAGATCGACCCCGCCGCCTATTCGCTGGCGGCGCTGGCCGTCGTCATGGGGCTGGCGGACGGCTTCAACCCCTGCGCCATGTGGGTGCTGGTCTATCTGATCTCGCTGATTCTGGCGACGCAGGACCGGCGCAAGGTCTGGCTGCTGGTCGGAACCTTCGTGCTCGCCTCGGGCGTCCTGTACTTCCTGTTCATGACGGCCTGGCTGAAGACCTTCCTGCTCATCGGCTATATCCGGCCGCTGACGCAGTTCATCGCGCTGCTGGCGATCGGCTTCGGCGCCGACCATCTGTTCGGGCTGGCCGCGTCGCGCGGCGTCGTTGCCTGCGAGGTCGTCGCGCCGGAGCGGCGGGCGGGAGCGATGCAATGGGCGCGCGACATCGTCGCCGCGCCGGTCGGGCTGGTCAGCGTGGTGCTGATCGTCGGCCTGGCCTTCACCGTCAACGCCGTCGAATTCGTCTGCTCGGCGGCGCTGCCGGCGATCTACACCCATATTCTGGCGCTGACGCCGCTCTCGGCCGTCGCCTATTACGGCTATATGACGCTGTATGTGCTGGCGTTCATGCTCGACGACCTGGCGATCTTCGGCTTTGCCGCCTTCGCCGCGCAACGAATCGCCGACGCGCGCTACGCCGCGTTCAGCCGCGGCGTCGGCGGCGCGGTGCTGATCGGCCTCGGCGCATGGATGCTGGCGCGCTGAGCGCGGCGAGGGTGGACAGGGACGGGCGTTTCGTGATTGTGCGGAACGGGTTCCGGCGAGTGGAGAAGGCGGCATGGGCGGACGGGCGCGGGTGAGAGCGGCGGGGCTGGCGCTGGCCGCCGTGATGACGCTCGGCGCGGCGGCGGCGCAGCCGGCGCAGGACATCGCGCGGCGGCACGCGTCGTCGCTCACCGGCGTGCCGCAAGGGCCGCTGCCGGTGTCCGGCTCGATCTACGTGCCGGCCTATTCCAGCATTTCGCTGAGCAACGACAAATTGCGCGCCGATTTCTCCGTCACGCTGACCATCCACAATGTCTCGTCCGAGCGGCCGCTGGTGCTCAGGCGCGTCGCCTATTTCGACACGTCCGGGGCGCTGGTGCAGAATTACCTGTCGGCGCCGCTGGCGCTGAAGCCCTTCGCCACCGTGCAGGTGTCGATTCCGGCGACCGACACGCGCGGCGGGACCGGCGCGAATTTCGTCGTCGACTGGGCGGCGGAGGGCAGCCTCGCCGAGCCCGCCGTCGAGGCGCTGATGCTTGGCTCGATCGCCAACGCCAGCTATTCGTTCATCAGCCAGGGCCGCCCGATCGTCCGGGTGGGCCGAGATTGAGCTCCAGCGGCGCGCCCGACATGGCGCGGTCGATGGCGGCGCTGAGGTCGGCCAGCTTGACGGGCTTGCGCAGGTAGACGCGGATGTCGGCGACGGCGAGCCGCACGGCCTCGACTTCCTCGCTGAAGCCGGTGAGGACGACGACGGGCATATTTTCGCGTCCCGGCAGCTCGTGAATGCGGCGGATGGCTTCATAGCCGTCCATGACCGGCATTTGCAGGTCCATGAACGCCAGATCATAGGCGTCGGCGGCGGCGGCCTCGACGGCCTCCTGACCGTTGGTCACGGCTGTGACCGAATGGCCGAGCTTCTTCAGCAGGGCGCGCAGGACGATGTTGATGGAGGGCGTGTCCTCGGCGATCAGGATGTTCAGTCGCCGCGCTTCGCCAGAGGGCTCGGGCGGCTGCGCCTGCGCGGCTTCGTCGCCGGGCGTGAGCCGGTGCAGCGGCAGGCCAAGGGTGAAGGTCGCGCCCTTGCCCGGTTCGGATTCGACGGTCAGCGTCGCGCCGATCGAGCGGGCGAGGCGCGCCGCGATCGACAGGCCGAGGCCGTAGCCCTTGACGTCGCGCGTCTCATTGGCCGCGCCGCGCACGAAAGGCTGAAACAGCCGGCTCTGCAATTCCTTCGGGATGCCGGGGCCGGTGTCGGTGACGGAAATCAGCGCCTGCTTGGCGGTGTCGTTTTCCGACGCCAGCACGGCGGACACGACGATCTTGCCCGAGGGCGTGTATTTGATGGCGTTGCCGAGCAGGTTCATCAGGATCTGGCCGATGATGCCGGGATAGCCGACGAAATTTTCCGACAGGCCGACGCTGCAGCTCACTTCGAAATCGAGCGGCTTGCCGACGGCCGTCGCCTTGCCGATCTGCGCCTGTTCGTCGAGCAGCGCGCAAAGCGAGAAGACTTCCGCCCGCGGCCGGCGGGCGACGAGATCGGAGGTGGTGAAATTGAGGATGCTGTCGATCAGCGACAGCAATTGCTGCGACGAGGCGCGGATGAGATTGAAATATTTCCGCTTCTCGGCCTCGGGTTGGGCGTCGTTGATCAGTTCGACGCTGGCGATCAGCGAGGTCAGCGGCGTGCGCAGGTCGTGGCTGATGAAGGAAATGAAATTCAGCTTCGACTTTTCCGACTTTTCCGCCGCCTCCTTGGCGCGCATCTCCTGCAACACGGCCTGCTTTTGCTGGACGATCAGCGCCTGCTGGCGGCGCATGAAGCGGCCGCCCGAGAAGCCGAAAATCAGGATCAGCAGGCAGAGCAGGGCTGAGACGGAGCTGAGCGCCTGCGCCTGCCACAGCCATTCCTTCAGCGCCACGCTGCCGAAAATGGTGGCGCCGACGATGAGGGGCAGGTCGTCGATCTGCACCGCCGCGATGACGCGCGGGTCCGTGTGGCCGGTGGCGGCGCCGCGCGCCGAGGTCCAGATCCCGGATTTCAGTTCGTCGGGATTCGTGAGCAGCAGGGAATCGGGCGCGGACTTTCCGGCCAGCGACGCATCGGCCCGGCTGCCGTAACTGGCGAGGATCAGCCCGTCCTTGCGCAGCATGCGAATTTCGGAATCGCGGGTGAAGCTGTTCGACTTGTAGAATTCGATGAAATAGCTCGTTGCAATGCCGCCGAACGCCGCGCCGATGACTTTGCCGGATCGGTTGCGCAGCGGCACGCACAGCGGAATGACCGCGACCTGATCCAGGCGATTCTCGACCGGCGCGCCGATGACGCGCATGTCAGGCTTGCCGGTGATGCAGGCCCTGAAATAGTCGCGGTCGCCGATATACATCGCCAGCGGCGGGTGACGCCGGGTCATGCCCACGACCTGACCCTCGGCGTCGGCGATGCCGACATAGAGCACGCGCCGCGCGCCGGAGGCCAGCCTTCGCAGGGCGGTGTGCATGTCGCGCGAACCGACTTCCTGTCGAAACGTCTCGTTATCGCGGAAGTCGCGGTCGTGAAGATCGGCGGCGATGCTATCGAGCGAGTCGAAAATGCCGTCGAAAATGAGTTCGGCATGGGCAGCGAGCAGGTTGGTCAGGCTAGCCGTGCGCTCGCGCCAATTGTCGATCGCGTTGTTGCGCCCCTGAACGATCAACGAGCCGACGCCCAGAGCGATGGCGAGAACCAGCGCGACGGACATCAGGAACGGCCAGGAGCGAAAAACCTCGCGCGGCGCTGGGCCCCGGCTTGCAGCGCGCGACACGGCGCGCGTCGTTTCTGACTCAGGCATTTCCTTCACTGCGGCTCACACATTCCAGTTGGATCGCGTCATGACATTAATCGTTGTCAAATTGTAACGTTGCGTCAAGCATATAAAGTCAAAAATGATCTATGTCATTTTGTGAATTCTCAATAAAAACAATTTAAAATTATACATATTATTTTATTGCTTTGCGCTCGTGCAGTTTTGTCAGCCTCAATCCTCGCCTTTTTGCGTTGAATTCGCATCGCGCTTTTTCTCCTGAATTTCAGTCGCCGCTTCGCCGCCACAAACGCACGAGGCGGAGCGATGTTCCGACGAAATCAGAAAAAAAAGTGAAATCAGAAATTTAATGAGGTTTTTTGTTTTTCGGACGGCGGGCCGCCGACAATGATGCGGCCATTCGCTGCGGACTTCGCCGATGCGGCGCGGTGACGGCGCTGTACAGCCGTCTGGCGCGCCTATACACGGCAGATGCGGGGTTTAGCTTTTGTTAAGCTTTGAATCGCGCAAATTGCGCTGCGCCGATTCGGACCTGTTTCGTCCGCGCTTTGTGCCGGAAGTCCCGAAATGCGGCAGGCGGCGGCGCGGCGACGCAGGCATTCGTTAACCCTGCCTGCGGCTGGCGCGCCGCCGTGGCGGCGAGGCCCGGCGCGCGGGCGTCGAGCTGCGTCCGGGTGTCTTATTTCGTTGCAATTGCCGTGGTGAAAGGCCTCATGGGTGTTTGGCTGAACGCGAAGGGGCAGGACATGGCGTCCGACATCAAGACAATCGTCGATCAGCTCAAGGCGCTTGAGACCGAACTCGAAACGGCCATTTCGCGCGAGCAGGCGGAGATGGCGGCGCGCTTCGAGGGCGGGCGGGTGCGTTTCGAGGCCGAGGCGCTGGCGTTGCAGAAGCGCATGAAGCAGAACCTGTTCGGCTATCTGCGCGAGACGAAGCCGCTGAATTTCCTGACTGCGCCGTTCATCTACGCCCTCATCGTTCCGTTCGCGCTGCTCGATCTCCTGTTGTGGGTCTACCAGACGATCTGCTTTCCCGTTTACGGCATGCCGAAGGTCAGGCGTTCGGACTATTTCGTCTTCGACCGGGGCGGGCTTGCCTATCTCAACGCCATCGAGAAGCTCAATTGCGCCTATTGCTCCTACGGCAACGGCGTGCTCGCCTATGCCAGCGAAGTGGCCTCGCGCACCGAGCAATATTGGTGCCCGATCAAGCATGCGCGACGGGTGCTGGGCGCGCATCGCCGCTACCGGAATTTCGTCGAATTCGGCGATGCGGAGGCTTATCATCGCGAGCTGGAAACGCTGCGCCGCGCCTTGGCGCAGGACAAGCCGGCCTGAGGCCGAAACGGAATTTCGGGGCGCGTAGCGGATGGACTTGCATATTGCGGCGATTGCTCAAGGCCTGTTTCTCGTCGCCTGCGCCAATATCGCGCCCGTCCTGCTGAAGAAGCTCATCGGCGGGCGCTGCGCCTGGCCGCTCGATTTCGGCGCGACGCTCGCCGACGGGCGGCCGTTGTTCGGCAAGTCCAAGACCCTGCGCGGCATTGTCGTCGCGGCGGCGGCGTCGGCTCTGGCCGCGCCGTTTGTCGGCGTTGGGGCGGGCGTCGGCGCGCTGACGGGGCTCGCCTCGATGGCGGGCGACCTGGCGTCGAGTTTCGTCAAGCGCCGTCTCGGCGTGCCGCCTTCGGGCGAGGCGCGCTATCTCGATCAGATTCCCGAAGCCGTGTTCGGCCTGATGGCGGCGGCGCTGGCGCTGCCGCTCGGGCCGCTCGATATCGCGCTCGGCGCGCTGGCGTTTCTCGTCGGCCAGATTCTCGGCTCGCGGCTGTTCTACGCGCTCGGCCTGCGCGACGAGCCGCATTGAGGCCGCGTCATTCGGCGCGGCGCAGCACGTGCAGCGTCACTTCCGGCGGGCAGTTGAAGCGCACCGGCACGATGCAGGACCCCGCGCCGGCGCTGGTGTAGCCCGCCATGTCGCCATGCCGCCACGCGCCGCGCGCCATGCGGCGCGGCAGGTTGGCGTCGAGCGTGACGGGAACGCCGCCCGGCAGGCAGATCTGGCCGCCATGCGTATGGCCTGACAGCATCAGGTCGAAGCCGGCGTGCGCCGCCTGCCGGTAGATTTCCGGCGTGTGCGACAGGAGGATCGAGAAGGCCTCGTGCGGGATGTCGTGCGCCGCCTTCTCGATATTGTCGACGCGGTAGAAATGCGCGTCGTCGACGCCGGCGAGAAAGAACCGCTCGGGGCCGCGGGCGATTTCCGCCGTCTCGTTGAGCAGCAGCTTGACGCCCATGCGTTCGAGATCCGGCGCCATCAGGATCGTGTCGTGATTGCCGAGCACGGCGTAGACGTCGCCGCGCAAGGCCTCGCGCAAACGGCGCAATTCGCGCAGGCAGGGCTGGTAGGGGCCGAAGGTGAGGGCGCGGAAATCGCCCGTCATCACGCACAGGTCGTAGCGCGCCTGCTGGGCGATTTCGGCGGTGCGGCGCATGGCGCGCTGGCTGAGATCGGTATGCAGGTCGCTGAGATGCAGGATGGAGAAGCCGTCGAAGGCGGCGGGCAGGCGGGGCGAGCGCACTTCGTTGGTGCGCAATTCGACCTTCACCGCATTGGCGCGGCCGGGCCAGTAGAAGCCAGTGGCGCGCAGCACGGATTCAATGATGGCGTTCGACCACGGCATGTTCTCGATATGGAAGAAGTTGAGGCCCTGGCCGAAAGCCTGCGCCTCGTGGTCGCGCTCGATGCCGAGGCGCTGGCGCGCGTGGACGCGGCCGAGGCGGGACTCCAGCGCCTGCATCACCGCTTCCGGCGTCAGAAAATCATCGTGCGTCGTCATCGCCGCTCCCCCGGCGCGTTCGGCCTGACGCGCGCGCCGTCGCGCAGGGCGGGCGGCGGGAAGACGATGACGCGATCGCCCTCGCTCAGGCCGGCGGCGATGGCGGCGGCGTTGTCGTTGCGCTGCGCAATCTCGACGGCGCGCAGCGCGGCGCGGCCGTCGGCGACGACGAAGACTGCCCAGCCGGCGCCGCTGCGAAACAGCGCCCCGGCGGGGATCGACAGGGCGTCGGCCTGCCGCGCGACCTCGATGCGCGCCTCGACGCGGAAGCCGTCGCCGAGCGTGCGCCATTGCGCGCGCGGCGCGACGAGATCGAGCACGACATTGACGCGCTGTTCGTCGATGCCGAGCGCCGAGACCTTGGTGAAGGCGCCCGGCTCGACCTTGGCGACGCGCGCGTCGAGGTCGCCGCCGCCGCCCCAGCGTTCGATGCGCGCCGGCGCGCCGGGGGCGATGCGCACCGCGTCCGTGGTCAGCACGTCGGCGATGATTTCGAGCTGCGCCGGATCGCCGATTTCCATCAGGTTCGCGCCGACGGCGATGGGGCCTTCGCTTTCCTGCAAGACCTTGAGCACGACGCCGGCGATGGGCGAGCGGATCTCGATGCGGCGCGCGCCGGCGTCGGCGACGCCGGAGGTCTGCAGCGCGGCGCGGGCGAGCGCCTCCTCGTGCCTGGCGAGATCGACCTCGAATTCGGCGACCTGGACTTCGCGCTCGGCGACGCGGGCGCTGAGTTCGTCGAGTTCTTGGCGCGCCAGCGTCGCCGCGCCCTTGGCGAGAAGCGCGTTGGTGCGCGACAGGTCGGCGCGCGCCTGTTCGAAGCGGGCGCGGGCGCGCGCTTCGGCCGCGACGGCGCGATTGCGGGCGGCTTCCGCCGCGCCGAGGCGCTCTTCCAGTTGCAGGCGGGCGCGCGGATCGTCGAGCGGCGCGAAGCCGGGCGAGACGATGGCCAGCACGCCGCCCTTGTCGACGGCGTCGCCGGCCTTGAGGCCGATGCGCGCCAGCGTGCCGGCGATCGGGGCGGCGACGGCGTAGCGGTCGCGCACGCGCGTCTTGCCCTCGTTGAGCACGCTCTGCACGAAAGCGCCGCGCCGCACTTCGGCGATATCGACGGGCGTCGCCGTCGGCCGCAGCGCGAGCCAGCCCAGCCCCGCCACGCCAAGGGCGGCGGCCAGCGCCAGCGCTTTTGATCTCCAGCCCATGTTCACACCCGCGTCTTCAGCACCGCGACCAGATCGAGCCGCCACAGCTGGCGGGCGATCAGGCCCATGCTGACAATAGCCGATCCGGCGACGATTAGCCCCGCCACGGCATAGGAATAAGGCGCGATGACCGGCGGAATTTCGAACATTTCCGTTTCGAAGGCGCGCAGCAGCAGCCGGATCAGCCAATAGCCGGCGACAAGGCCGAGCGGAATGGCGAGGCAGACTTCGAGCGCGATCTCGGCGAACAGGATGCGCGCCGTCTCGGCGCGGCTGAAGCCGAGAATGCGCAGCGTGGCGAGTTCGACCGAGCGCTCGTGAAAGGCGATGCGCGCGCTGTTGTAGACGACGCCGAACGCGATGGTGATGGCGAAGGTGGTGAAGATCGCGGCGAACAGCAGCACGACTGCGCCGGCCGTGTCGCGAAAATTGCGGATCGAGCGTTCCTTCAGGCTCAGGGCCGCGATCATCGGCGTGCGTTTGACGGCGGCGTAGAAGGCCTCCTCCTGCGCCGGGTCGAGGCGCACGGCGACGGCGCTGACGCGCGAATCCTCCTGCAGGATGCGGTCGAGATGGTCGCGGCCGGCATAGGCCGACAGGCCGATGAGATCGTTGACAAGGCCGGCGACGGGCATTTCGACGCGCAGGCGGCGGCCTTCGAGGATATCGACGCCGATCGTGTCGCCGACGCGCACGCCGAGCCGTTCGGCAAGCCGGCGCGACAGCAGCAGCCCCTGCGTTTGCAGCGACAGCGGCGCGAGATCGACATCGAGAATGCGGCGCAATTGCGCCTCGTCGCTGACGCCCTGCAAGCCGGTCTCGTAGCTGCGCGCGCCGGCGCGCAGGCGCACGGGCGCGGTGCGCAGCGGCTCGGCGATGAGCACGCCGGGCATGCGCGCCACCTCGCGCGTCACGCGGGCGGGCAGCGGCTCGATGAAGCCGACGACGGCGTCGGCGCGCTCGGCGGCGGCGAATTGCACGTCGATCATATGGTCGAGCGCGTCGGTCCAGAACGTGCTCATCAGCACGAGCGGCGCGGCGGCGACGACGCCGGCGAAGGTCAGCGTCGCGCGCAGCGGATGGGCGGTGAGGCCGCGCGCCGCCATCATCCAGCGGGCGGGCGCCCTGCGCCAGCCCGCGCCAAGGCGCGAGCTGTAGGCCGGCGGGGCGGGCG
>ERZ1645192.173-NODE-173-length-48157-cov-9.457528_pt1 | contig 48157 bp, 41 predicted proteins | sample MGYA00575354_ERZ1645192 | MGnify/ENA primary metagenome ERZ1645192 (study PRJEB40844, sample SAMN11349763) | freshwater sediment metagenome | isolation source: river sediment | host: Sediment | place: India: Faizupur Khadar , New Delhi | collected 2017-02-21 ... | reverse complement strand
GGCCAACATCCGCTCTCCGCCAATGCCTTCAAAACTGGCATGCGCAAACCGCTGCCTCAAGGCGGCCATCAACGGCCCCCCGAGCAGATCTCCCGAGACCTCTCCGGCAACCAGAGCAATACGCGGTGACATGGTCATTGAGCCTGCTGGGCTGGCACTGTCTGTTATTTTTGTCTCATGCGGCGCCGGGTGGCTTGACCGCGAATCTGCCTTGGCCGTCAGCGAACGATGCCACGCGTCGAACGGCGCAGTGATTCGAGCAGCGGCAGCAGGACCGGAGACTCATCCACCAGCACTGCGATCTGCTCGATCGCCTCGGCGGCACTGCGACCTTCGCGGTACAGGATTCGGTAGGCACGCCGAATGGTATTGATCTGCTCATCGGAGAAATTCCGCCGCCGCAACCCATCGCTGTTGATGCCATGCGCTTTGGCGCTGTTGCCATTGACCATCACATAGGCAGGAATGTCTTTCAGCACCACACTGCCAGTGCCGCAGAAGGCATGCCCGCTAATCTGACAGAACTGATGGACCAGTGTTTAGCCACCCAGAATGGCCCAGTCGGCCACCTGCACGTGGCCACCCAGCGTGGCATTGTTGGCAAAGACCGTGTGGTCTCCAACGATGCAGTCATGCGCAATGTGCACATAGGCCATCAGCAGATTGTGGTTACCGATGCGGGTCAACGACTTGTCCTGCACCGTGCCCCGATGCAGTGTGCACCCCTCACGAATGATGTTGTGGTCACCGATCTCGAGATAGGTGGTTTCACCGTGGTATTTCTTGTCCTGGCAATCTTCGCCAATGGTGGCGAATTGATAGATTCGATTGTTGCAGCCGATCCGGGTCGAGCGCGCAATCACCACATGGGGACCGATGACCGTTCCCGCACCGATCTCGACATCCGGACCAATGATGCTCCAGGGTCCAACCACCACATCGGACGCCAGCCGTGCATCCTTGTCGATGATGGCACGCGGATCAATCACGGGTCAGCTTCCGATGCGCACAGAGGATGGTGCCTTCGCAGACCAGCTGGTCACCCACCGATGCACGGCATTCGAACTTCCAGACACCCTTTTTGCTGGAAATGACCTTGGCAAAGAGATCGAGGCGGTCTCCAGGCACGACGGGACGTTTGAAGCGAACATCGTCGATACCGGCGAAATAGTAGATCGAATCACTCGAGCTTTTCTGATTCATCGTCTTGAAGCCAAGAATCCCAGCCGCCTGCGCCAGCGCTTCGACCACCAGAACACCCGGCATCACCGGATGAGAGGCGAAGTGCCCCTCGAAAAAATGTTCGTTCACCGTGACATTCTTGTAGGCATTGATCGACTCACCAACGATCAGATCGGTGACTCGATCGACCAGCAGAAAGGGGTAGCGCTGCGGCAGGTACTCCTTGATCTCATTCACATCAATCATTGCTTCGTGGCTCTCAGGTTGAGGCAGACAGTGATTCGGTTCAGCAAGATGCTCTTCCAGCCGGCGCAGACGTCGGGCCATCTCATCGAGATGGCGAAAGCGCGCAACATTTTTTCTCCACTCCAGATTCTCGAGCATGCCGGTGCCGGATGAATAGGCACCTGACTTCGAAATGGAGCGCGTCACCATCGCCATGCCGGTCAGATGAACATCGTCCGCGATGGTGAGATGCCCACCAATGCCCACGGCACCGCCAATGGTGCAACGCCTGCCGATAACGGTACTGCCAGAGATTCCGGTTCCAGAAGCGATCGCCGTTCCCTCGCCGATCTTCACATTGTGCGCAACCTGCACCCCGTTATCGAGCTTGACCCCATTCTCGATGATGGTGTCCTCGATCGCGCCACGGTCGATGGTGGTTCCGGCCCCGATTTCGACATCATCGCCGATGATGACCGAACCGATCTGGGCAATTTTATGCCAGGCATTGTCGCTTCTGGCAAAACCGAAACCGTCGGCACCGATCACTGCCTGACTGTGGATGATCACTCCCCTGCCGAGGCGCACTCCGTGGTAGAGGACCACCTGCGGATGCAATCGACTGTGGGCCCCGATCACACAATCCTGACCCACGTAGCAACCACTGCCAACCACGGCATGCGCTTCGAGCACCGCACCGGACTCGATCACGGCAAGGGGGCCTATGCAGGCAGTCGTGGCCACATGCGCCTGTGGACTCACCTTGGCCGAGGGGTCGATGCCCATTGCCATGACGGGTGCGCTGTCAAACCAGTGAGAAACCTTGGCATAGGCAAGGTAGGGATCGGCTACCACGATATGTGGCAAGGGACATTCTTTCGCCGCTTCCGCATTCAGAATGACCGCACCCGCGTCGCTGGTGGCCAGATATTTTCGGTAACCCGGATTGGACAGAAAAGCCAATTGATCTGCCCGAGCACGCTGCAGGGTGGCCAGTCCGGTGATCTCCAACTGCGGATCACCCGACAGCACCCCGCCCAGTCGTTCGGCAATCTCGCCCAGTCGATAGCGTGGTTTTTTGACCATGCCCGGATCACTTCTGCTGATTGATCCGATCGGTCACCTTGGCGGTGATGTCCAGTGCGGAGACCGCATAAACCACGGCCTGTCGTTGCAGTACCAGATCGAACTGCTCAGCCTTGATGATCTCCGTGACCGCTTTTTCAACCTTCGGGTTCATTTTTGAAAGCAGCTCCTGCTGCTTGTCTCGTTGCGTACTTTGCAGTTTGCCGACCAGATACTTGTAGTTGACCGCTTTTTCTTCGATTTTTTCTGCCAGTTTCCGTTTTTCATCCTCTGACATGATCGGCCCGTCTTTCTGCATCCGTTCCTGAAGCTTTCTGCCCTCTTCGGAGATGCCTTTCAATTTCTCTTCATCCGGCCCGGTCTCTTTTTTGACCTGCTCGATGAATTTCTTCGCCTCGTCGGAGGAGAGCACGGCGGTTTGCACGTCAAGAACCGCAACTTTCAGCTCTGCCACTGCCGAAAACGCCAGCCCCATCAGCCCAACCATCGACCATATCTGCAATTTTTTCATGAAAAAACTCCGGTTAATTTTCGAATATTGCAAGGAATATCAAAACAGTATTCAGATCAGTTGACATAACCCAGTGAGAACTGGAAGAACAGGGTCTTGTCTCCATCACCCGGATTCAGCGCTTTGGCAATGCTGAAAGAGAGTGGTGCCAACCCGGTCACCCATGTCAATCCTACACCCGTGGCGTATCTGATCTCGGCAAAATCAAAATCGTAATCCCTATTGGTGTCGAAGACATTGCCCGCGTCGACAAAGAACGCACTGCGCACCGAGGCCTTGTCATCGACGAAAGGAAGCGGGAACAGCACCTCACTTCTGAGCGTCGTCAGCAGGTTGCCGCCAAAGGCATCGGGACTTTGATCAGGATCATTGATGTTTGGCGTGGCCTTCGGTCCCAGCGTGTTGTCCTTGTAACCTCGGACCGATCCGAGTCCACCTGCATAAAAGTGCTTGAAGAACGGGAATGAACCGTCACCATTGAAACTGTCGCCATAGCCAATGTAGCCATCCAGGTGAAATACCCAGTCATTCCTGATCGGAAAGAACCGCTCACTCTTCAACCTGAGAATGTAATAGTCAAGCGTGCTCCCCGGCGTGGTGACCTCCATCACCGCACTGGTGGCATAGCCTCTTCTGGGCAAAACACCTCCCTCAAGTGTCGACTGCCGCCAGCCGAGGGAGAACAGATAATTGTCGAAGGTATCGCCAAACTCATTCAGATAGTTGACGATCTCGTCTTCTGGATAGACCCCTTCCTTTATTTTTGTATGCTCTACATCAAACCCGAAATTCAGCCGCTGCGTGTCAGCGATTGGATAACCGAAATTGATTCCGGCCCCATAGGCGTCGGTCGAATATTTTGCAACATTGAACTCATCGAAATCCGTGGTCTGATAGAAGAACCGATAGCCGAGACTGACACCATCGACGGTAAAATAGGGGTCGGTGAACTTCAGGCTGTAGAGATCCTGATAGTCGCTTTTACTGACATTGAAACTGACATTGTTGCCCGTTCCAAGAAAATTGCTCTGCTGGACTCCAATGCCATAGACGATGCCGGAGGTCTGCCCATAACCTACGCTGGCAGTGACGGCGCCGGAGGGCTGCTCTTCGACCGTGTACTTGAGGTCGATCTTGTCGGTGGCGCCTGTTACCGGAACGGTTTCGACATCCACCTTCTTGAAGAACCCAAGGCGCTCAAGACGACTCTTGGAGTTCTCGATCTTGCGCGTGGAGGCCAGCGAACTCTCCATTTGTTGTAGTTCACGTCGCAGCACTTCGTCCTTGGTCTTGCTGTTTCCTGCGAAACTGATTCTGTTCACATAGACCAGATTGCCCGGTTCGACGTAATAGACGATATCAACCTGATTGCTTTTTGTGTCGACTTCCGGATTGCCATTCACATTGGCCGTGGTGTAGCCATCATCACCCAATCTCTTGCGCAGCAGATCAGCCGAGGCGGTCATTTTCTGCCGTGAAAACACTTCACCGCTCTGCGTGGTGATCAGCGACCTCAACTCGGACTCCGAAACCTTCAGATCACCTGCGAGCCTGATGTTTCGTACTTTGAATTCTGCACCTTCACGGACGTTGATGCTGACATAGACCTCTTCCTTGTCTGGCGAAACCGAAACCTGCGTCGAGTCGATCTCGAACTGAATGAAACCCCGATCGAGATAATAAGAACGCAGGCGCTCCAGATCACCCGAGAGTTTTTCTCGGGAATATTGATCGGACTTGGTGAAGAAGCTGAACAGACTGCCGGTGTCTATTTCGAACAGTTTCAACAGCTCCTTGTCGCTGAAAATTTCGTTTCCGACAATGTTGATATGTCTGACCTTGGCCACTTCACCCTCTTCAATGGCGATCTGAATGGCCACCCGGTTGCGAACCTCTTCCGTGATTTCGCTCTTGATCTCGGCACCATAACGCCCCTCGGAAACATATTGGCGTTTCAGCTCGAGTGTCATCCGGTCGAGCACCGCACGACGAAAAACCTGACCTTCGGCAAGACCAACCCCTTTCATCGCCTTGGTCAACTGCTCGGTCTTGATGGCCTTGTTGCCACTGATCTCGATCTTGCTGATCGCTGGTCGTTCGACGACCTTGATGATCAAAACCCCCCCCTCGCGACCAATGGAGATGTCCTGGAAATAGCCTGTTTCAAACAGCTCATGGACCACCTGATCCAGTCTGCCCTGATCGATTGTCTCTCCGACATTGACCGAGAGCGCCGAAAAGACCGTCCCTGCCGACACCCGTTTGAGTCCATCGACGCGGATATCGGTGACCCGAAATGCGCTCTCGGCCGCGTGGGCGCAGAACCATGTCAGACCACCAAGCAGAACGAACAGCTTGCACAACGCTTTCATAGTGATCTATCGGATTCTAGTGGTGGCAGGATTATTGATATTGTTCGAAAAAAGATCGGCAGCCATCACAACTGCCTGAAGTCATTATATAGTGCCAGCAGCATCAGCGCAGCCAGAATCGCCAGGCCGATGCGCAGACCGATCATTTGGGCATGCTCCGAAAGCGCCTTGCCGCGAACCGCCTCGACCAGAAAATAGAGCAGATGCCCCCCATCCAGCAGAGGGATCGGCAGCAGATTGAGGATGCCAAGGCTGATGCTGAAATAGGCAATGAACCCCAGCAGGGCGGTCGCGCCCGATGCGAGCGAGCTTCCTGCCGCCTTGGCGATGGTAATCGGCCCACCGATCTGATCGACCGAAATCAGTCCCGTGACCATTTTCTGGATCGAGTCGAGCGTCAGGAGCATCATTGCGCCAACTTTTTCCGCCGCCGGCAACCATGCACTCCACCATGGGTGGCGAATTTCTCGCAACAACTCCGGCGGCCAGACAACGGGCGGTGCCCCGACCCCCAGATAGCCGATGGCTCGTCCCGCTTCATCTTTTCTTTCCTGCGGCGTCACCAGCAACTTGAGATCGACCCCTTCGCGCCTGAACAGCACCTCCATCGCCTGCCCGGGATGCTGACGCACCCGTTCGACCCACTGCTGCCAGTCGCTGATCGGTTCACCATCGACGGCGACGATCTGGTCGGCGCTACGCAATCCCGCTGCCGCAGCCGCACCGTCCGGTGCGACTTCGCCCAGCACGGCCGGGATGGCCGGACGGTAGGGTGAAATTCCCAACGCGGCAAGCGGATCGGGATCCTCTGTTCCACGCAGCCAATTGTCGAGCGGAATCCGCACCACCTCATGGATGTTCGACTTGGACGGCGTGACCGTCAGCTGCAATGTGCCACTCTCGCCCAGTCTGGAGAGCAGGCGGATGCTCACCTCCTGCCACGTCAGGGTGATGGCCTCGTCAACCGCGATGATTTCACTGCCCGACTGCACTCCTGCCCGTTCCGCCAGCGAGCCCGCCGTCACCTCACCGATCACCGGTTTGACATTTTCGACCCCGAGCACGAAAACCGCCCAATAGACCAGCCAGGCCAGCAGCAGGTTGGCGATCGGACCCGCCGCGACGATCGCGATGCGCGCGAAGACCGGCTTGCGGTTGAAGGCCAGGTGCTGCTGCGCTGGCGCGACTTCACCTTCGCGCTCATCGAGCATCTTGACGTAGCCGCCGAGCGGGATGGCGGCCAGTACGAACTCGGTGCCTGCCCGGCTCGTCCAGGCATAGAGGGGTGCGCCAAAGCCGATCGAGAAGCGCAGCACCCTGACGCCCATGCGCCGAGCAACCCAGAAATGGCCAAATTCGTGCACCGTGACGATCACGGTCAACACGATCACAAAGCCCAGCAGGGTTTCAAACATCGTCATGAATGCTTTGCACGTTGCTAAAAAAGAGAAGCATCTGTCGTCGTCGCGTCATTTCAGGCGCCGCCTCAGCCATTCGTTGGCCAGCTGGCGTGCCCGCATGTCCACTTCCAGAACCTGCTCGATGGAGTCGACTCGAAGTGGAACCAACTGCTCCAGCACCTGCTCAAGCAATGCCACCATCTCGGTAAACAGCAGTCTGCGCTGCAAAAAAGCGTCGACGGCGACCTCGTTGGCGGCATTCAGCACGGCACCCGCGCCACCGCCGGCGCGCGCCGCGGCAATCGCCAATGCCAGCGCAGGATAGCGGGCCAGATCGGGTTTGGAGAACTCCAACTGTCCGATGGCCACCAGATCGAGTGCTGGAACACCGGACACGATGCGCTCAGGCCAGGCCAGTGCATGGGCGATGGGTGTACGCATGTCGGGATTGCCGAGCTGCGCCAGCGTCGAACCGTCGACGTACTGCACCATCGAGTGAATGATGCTCTGCGGATGAATGACGATGTCGACCTGATCCGGCGTGGCATCGAACAGCCAGCAGGCTTCGATCAGTTCCAGCCCCTTGTTCATCATGCTCGCCGAGTCGACCGAAATCTTGCGCCCCATCTCCCAGTTGGGATGGGCACAGGCCTGCTCCGGGGTCACCGATTGGAGTTGATCGATCGGCAGCGTCCGAAATGGCCCGCCCGAAGCGGTCAGGATGATCCGATCGATCACCCTTTCATCAAATATTTTCTTGGAACATCCCGCAATACATTGAAATATCGCGTTATGTTCACTGTCTATCGGCAACAGTTGTGCGCCGGAATCTGCCACCGCCTCCATGAAGAGCTCGCCGCTCATCACCAGACTCTCTTTGTTCGACAGCAACACTCTTTTGCCAGAACGCACGGCAGCCAGGGTCGGCAGCAATCCGGCCGCTCCGACGATGGCGGCCATGACGGTATCAACCCGACTCTCTGCGGCCACTTGGCAGAGTCCCTCTGCCCCCCACAGCACTTCGGTGGCGAGCTCCGCCGCACGCAGCCGCGAAATCAGAGCGTCGGCCAGTCTTTCATCCGCCACCACGGCATAGAGCGGATTGAATTGCCGACATTGCGCAAAGAGCAGATCGACGCGTCGGTGCGCCGTCAGCGCAAACACCTGATAGCGCTGCGGATGCAGGGCGATGACATCGAGCGTGCGGGTGCCGATCGAGCCGGTCGAGCCCAGAATGGTGATGCGTTGCATCAGCCATCCACCTGCTGGCTCGAACAGAGCATGACCCAGGCAAACCAGGGTGCGGCTGCGCAGATGCTGTCGAGGCGATCGAGCAATCCGCCATGGCCGGGCAGCAGATGGCTGCTGTCCTTCACGCCCCGGTAACGTTTCAGCATGCTGATCGACAGATCACCGACCACTGAAAACAGCATCGTCACTGCCGCGATGCCCATGGCCAGCAGGCTCCGCTGCAGCGACAGACCCTGCGCGAGTGCAATGCCAGCAGCCAGCGCCAGGGTGGCGCCCAGCCCCCCGGCAAAGCCCTCCCAGGTCTTGCCGGGGCTGACGCGCGGCGCCAGCTTGGTCTGCCCCCAGGTTCGCCCGATTGCGAATGCGCCGATGTCCGCCGCCGCGACCAGCGCGAAGAAATAGAGCAGATGCCACTCGCCATTGGGCAGTTTCTTCAATGCGGCCAAGGCCAGCCAGGTCGCCATCAACGACCACCAACCCCAGAGAGTTCGCATCAGCGGTGCCTGCCACAGCGCTTTCGCTTCGGGATAGCGCACCAGCCATGGAATTGGCAACAGCCAGACGATGGCAGAAAGCGCAAGCGGCAGACGCAGCAGATCGAGATCGGTATCGATGAGCCAGTAGCTGCCGCCCACCAGCAGCAGCATGACGCCGACGCAGAGTCCGCGTACGGCAAGCCGTTCGATCGATGCAAGGTTGAAAAACTCCCAGCTTGCCGCCAGGGTGATGAGCGCAGTGATGAGGGCGAACTGCTTGAACGAGGTGGCCAGAATCAATCCGAGCAGCAGCGCCCCGAGCAGGATGCCGGTGAGGATGCGCTGCCTCAACATCCGGTCTGCTCTTGACTGGGACTCTCCTGATCACGGCGCCCGAATCGCCGCTCACGCTCCATGTAGCTGTCGATCGCCCGCGCCAGCTCCTCTTTCTGGAAATCGGGCCAGAAGGCTTCGCTGAAGTAGAATTCGCTGTAGGCCGCCTGCCACAGCAGGAAGTTGCTGATGCGGTATTCGCCCGCTGTGCGGATGTACAGATCGGGCGGTGGCAGATCGGCCAGGCAGACATAACGCTGCACGGTCTCTTCATCGATCCGTGCCGGATCGATCAGCCCAGCCATGGCATCCATGGCGATGCGGCGCGCGGCCTGGACCATGTCCCAGCGCCCGCCGTAGTCCGCGGCGATCACCAGCGTGCTCTTTGCGTTGTCTGCGGTCAGCCGCTCCGCGCGTTCGATGTGGCGCCGAATGCTCGGATGAAAACGGTCCCTGTCACCGATCACACGCAACCGGACGCCATTTTGGTGCAATCGACTGACTTCGTACTTGAGTACGGCCAGAAACAGCGCCATCAGCGCACGCACTTCACCAGCCGGGCGTTGCCAGTTCTCGGTGCTGAACGCGAAGAGTGTCAGCACCTCGATCTGCTGCTCGACACAGTACTCGACCACGGAACGCACCGATTCGATTCCGGCACGGTGGCCGGCCTTGGGTGACAGACCACGGCGTTTGGCCCACCGGCTGTTGCCATCCATGATGATGGCGATGTGCCGGGGCCGAGAGGATGGGAGGAGATCCTCACCAGAAGGCAAAACTGTTTGCGCCATCATCTTCGAGGCTGCTTCGGTCATACCGACCTGCACTATGCTTATTAGAAGGTGCCATTGTAGGGATCAATCGACACCGAACCACTCAGAAAGACGAAAAACTAAATCTCCATCAGATCGGTCTCCTTGGTGGCCAACAGTGCGTCGACCTCCTTGATGAACCGATCGGTCAATTTCTGAATCTCTTCCTCGGCACGGCGCAGGTCATCTTCCGAGATCTCCTTCTCTTTCAGCAGCTCCTTGAAATCGCCGTTGGCATCGCGCCGGATGTTGCGGATGGCCACGCGCGCCTGCTCGGCTTCGTTGCGCGCCTGACGGATGTGGTTCTTGCGCGTCTCTTCGGTCAATGCCGGCATCGGAATGCGGATCAGCTCACCCGAAGAGGTGGGGTTCAGACCCAGACCGGCACTCAGAATGGCTTTCTCGATGGCCGGCAGAATTTTCTTCTCCCACGGCGAGACGATCAGGTTTCTCGAATCGTCCACGCTGACGCTGGCAACCTGCTTGAGTGGCGTGTCGGTGCCGTAGTAGTTGACCTTGACGCCATCGAGCAGGCCTGGACTGGGCCGGCCGGTGCGGATTTTACTGAAGGCGACACCCAATGCATCCACCGCCTTGGACATGCGTTCGCTGGCGTCCTGTCTGATCTCGTTGATCACGGTCTCAACACCCCTTTTCGGATAGATCTATTCAATCTGCGTTCCTTCCGAGCCGCCAACGACAATGTTGAGCAGCGCCCCCGCTCGATCCATCCTGAATACCCGCAGCGGCATGCCATGGTCCTGACACAGGCAGATCGCGGTCAGATCCATCACTCCCAATTTGCGATCCAGCACCTCCTGGTAGGTGAGCCGGTCATACTTGATCGCGGATGAGTCGGTGAAGGGGTCGGCAGAGTAGACCCCATCCACCTTGGTCGCCTTGAGCACCAGTTCGGCATTGATCTCGATGCCGCGCAGACAGGCCGCCGAGTCGGTGGTGAAAAAGGGGTTGCCGGTGCCCGCGGCAAAGATCAGCACATCGCCCTGCTCCAGATAGCGAATCGCCTCGCGCCGGTCATAGTGTTCGACCACACCACTCATCGGGATGGCGGACATGACGCGCGAAGAGATGTCCGAGCGTTCGAGCGCATCGCGCAGCGCCAGGCTGTTCATCACCGTCGCCAGCATGCCCATGTGGTCACCGGTCACCCGGTCGAGCCCCACCTCATGCAGTTGCGCGCCACGAAACAGGTTGCCGCCGCCCACGACCAAACCGACCTGCACGCCGATGCCGACCAGCTGGCCAATCTCGAGCGCCATCCGGTCGAGCACCTTCGGGTCGATGCCGAAGCTCTGATCGCCGGTCAGCGCCTCTCCACTCAGCTTGAGCAGGATGCGCTTGTACTTGCGGTCTGTTGCTGCCATTGCGCGGGCGACCTCCGGGTTCAGCTCAAGCCTGCCTGAGCAGCCACTTCGGCCGCGAAGTCGACCTGCTCCTTGACGATCCCTTCACCCACTTCGTAACGGGTGAACGAGAGAATCTCGGCGCCGGCCTTCTTGACCAGATCGCCCACCTTGACATCGGGATCCTTGACGAAAGGCTGTTCGACCAGGCTCACCTCCGCCAGGAACTTGCGAATGCGGCCATCGATCATCTTCTCGACGATTTCGGCCGGCTTGCCGCTCTCGGCCGCCTGCGCGCTGTAGATCTCGCGCTCTTTGGCGATCACGTCAGCGGACACATCGGTGCTTCGGACCACCAGCGGATTGCTCGCGGCCACATGCATGGCGATGTCGCGGGCCAGCGCGCTGCTGCCATTCTTCAGCACGACCAGCACGCCGATCTTGTTGTTGCCATGCACATAGCTGCCAACGATGGCGGAATCGGCCTGCTTGAGTTCGGCCCGGCGCACACTGATGTTCTCGCCGATCTTCTGCACCAGCGCCTCACGCACGGCACCCAGCTCGGAGCCCATCAGTGCATCGACATCGACTGTTTTTGCGGAAAACAACCGATCAACCACCTGCCGCGAGAAGTTGAGGAAATTTTCGTCCCGGGCCACGAAGTCGGTTTCACTGTTGATCTCGGCCATGACGCCGTAGCTGCCATCTTCCGCCAGTCGGGTGACGATGACCCCTTCCGCCGCGATCCGTCCCGCCTTTTTGGCGGCCTTCATGCCGGAAGATTTGCGCAGCTCATCGATCGCCTTCTCGATGTCGCCATTGGCCTCCTGCAGCGCGCGTTTGCACTCCATCATGCCGAGGCCGGTTCGCTCTCTCAGCTCCTTGACCTGGGAAGCACTGATTGCGGTCATTTACACTCTCCTTCCGAATTTCATCCGCTGCGCGACAGCTGCAGCGGCCGTTCATCTTCTGCCCGAGCAGCGGGTGAGCGCGCAGCGCACCCATCCGCCCGGGCCTTCATTTCTGCAAAAGCGGCAGGATTCCGGCCGACTCAGACCGACGCCGACTCATCCTGGACTTCGACGAACTCATCCTGACGCACCACACCGCGCGCCCGCTCCTTGCCGTCGATGATCGCATCGGCCACTGCGGTCACATAGAGCTGGATGGCGCGAATGGCATCGTCGTTGCCCGGGATCACATAGTCGATGCCTTCAGGGTTGCTGTTGGTGTCGACAATGGCAATGACCGGTATGCCGAGCTTGCGCGCCTCGGTGATGGCAATGTGCTCGTGGTCGACATCGACGACGAACATCGCGTCGGGCAGGCCGTTCATCTCTTTGATGCCGCCGATGCTGCGCTCGAGTTTTTCCAGCGTGCGCATCCGCATCAGCGCTTCTTTCTTGGTGATCTTGTCGAAGGTGCCATCCTGACTCTGTTTCTCGATCTCCTGATAGCGACGGATCGAGCTGCGAATGGTCTTGTAGTTGGTGAGGGTGCCGCCCAGCCAGCGGTGGCAGACATAGGGAGCGCCGCAGCGTTCGGCCTGCTCCTTGATGATCTTGCTGGCCGAGCGCTTGGTGCCGACAAACAGAATCTTGCTGTTGCTGGCGGCAAGATCACCAAGCAGGCCGAGGGCGCGGTTGAACGCCGGCAGGGTGTATTCGAGGTTGATGATGTGAATCTTGTTGCGGGCTCCATAGATGTAGGGGCCCATTTTGGGATTCCAGTACCGGGTCTGGTGTCCGAAGTGCACTCCGGCCGCCAGCATCTCTTTCATGCTCACGTGTGGCATAACGCCTCCTGTTGGGTTGAACCTCCACGCATCCCATGATTCAACCCTGTGAGAGGGGCACCCAGAACCATGTGACGATGCGTGTGTGTCGTTTCGTTCGTTGAATTGAGGTGTGCTTCGCACCCCCCCTGCCCCTCGTAAAAAGAGGCAGGGCGCGGATTATGCCACAGGGCGGAATGCATCAAAAGCCGAAGCGGGTTCGATCGAAGCTGGCGGCACTCCAGGTGGATACGGTTGTGATCGCTCCGCGAAACGGGCGAGCCATCGCCCCGTCACCGTTCAGCTCTTGGGTTCGCCGAGGACGATCACCTTGTCGGCCGAGAGCCCCTGCGCGGCGCAAAGCATCCGGTAGGTTCTGAGAATCGCGGCAGCATCGACCATGCCGACCACATTGCCGGCCTCGTCGATGTTGATGTTGGCGCCATAGATCGCGAACCAGACATCGGTAATGCCTTCCTGATCCTTCGGTGTCATCAGCGTGTGGACCGAACCGGCGGGTTCATAGAGGTAGGAGCCGGGTGCGTTGACGTAGCTGGGATACTCCTTGTAGAACCAGCGCCCCTTCAGGGTGACCGCAAAGACCGATCCGGTGTGGTAGTGCTTGGTGATGGTGCGTCCGGGCGGCATGCGGGTGCGCAGAATCCACAATCCCTGGTTCAGATCGACCTGCAACAACTGCATCGAACCACCATCGCCGGTGTCGACGAAGGGCACTTCGCTCTCGCTGATGTGGATGGCTTCGGTCAGGCCATGCAGCGGAATCATGGGTGGCGGATTGGCAGGCGCAGTGGACATGCGGGCTTCCTCAAAGGGGGAGTGGACAGGGATGTGTCTGAAAGGTGGCCGGCATTGTTGTGGTGGCGAACCCCGGACCGACTCACCCGGCCGCATCATAGCGCATCCCTGTGGTCACGCCATCAGACTGATCGCCTTGCGAAACCGCGCCAGCGACAGGCCGAACAGTGCCGCTCCGATCAGGCCAAGCGCGGCAAAGTGAGGCCAGACCACCCCAATGCCGGCACCGCGGTAGAGAATCGCCTGCGAGAAGGCGACGAAGTGGGTGGTGGGCGCCAGCGCCATGATCCACTGCACCAGCTCCGGCATGCTCTCGCGTGGCGTCACTCCGCCCGAGAGCATCTGCAACGGCAGCAGCACCAGCATCAGCAGCAGGCCGAACTGCGGCATCGATCGGGCCAGGGTGCCGAGGAAGATCCCCATCGAGGTGGTGGCAAACAGATGCAGCGTGGCGCCGGCCAGAAACAGCAGCAGCGAACCTTCGATCGGCACCGCCAGCAATCCCTGCACCACGCCGAGCAGTGACAGGGTGCAGGCGACCAGCACCACCAGCCCCATCGCCCACACCTTGCTGGTCATGATCTCGAACGGCGTCACCGGCATCACCAGCAGATGTTCGATGGTGCCATGCTCACGCTCGCGAATCAGTGCCGCGCCGGTCAGTACGATCGACAGCATGGTGACGTTGTTGATCACCTCCATCACCGAACCGAACCACGCCTTGTTCAGCTCCGGATTGAAGCGCGCCCGCAGCGTCAGTTCGACCGGCAACACACTGTTGCTGCGGTGACGCTGAACGAATTCGGCCACCTCACTGTTCACCATGCTCTGGATGTAACCGCTACCGGCAAAGGCCTGACTCATGCGGGTCGCATCGACGTTGAGCTGGATGGTCGGTCGACGCCCGGCCAGCAGGTCACGCTCGAAATCGGGCGGAATGTCGAGCGCGAAGGTGTCGAGCCCGGCATTCATCCGCGCATCCATCTGCGTCTGATTGATCAGCACCGGCGGCATGAAATGGGGTGGGTAGAATGCGCCGACGATGCGCGTCGACAGCGTCGAACGGTCTTCGTCGACGATCGAGATGGCCGCCCGGTTGAGGCTCTCCGGCATTGCGGTGGCGGCGGAATAGATGGCGAACGTGAACGCGAACACAATCAGCACCAACATGGTCGGATCTCGAGAAAGACTTCTCAATTCCTTGATTCCAAGATTTAAAATGTTGGAAATGCGCATCTCATCGCTCCTGTTTTTTCAGCAGCAGCACGCAGAAGGTGAAGATCACCGGAGTCGCCAGCAGCAGCGCCATCATCTCGGTTTGCAGGTCGGCGAAACCGAGTGCCTTGGAGAAGACCCCCCGTGCGACGATCAAAAAATGGGTGGTCGGGTAGATCTGGCCGATCAGCCGACCCACTCCTTCGAGCGAGGAGACCGGATCGATCATGCCGGAGAACTGTATCGCCGGCAGCAGGCTGAGCAGCGCAGTGCCGAAGATGGCGGCGATCTGGCTGCGCATGAAGCTGGAGATCAAAAGACCGATGGCCGTCGCGGTGCAGACATAGAGCAGCGCGGCCGTCGCCAGCGTCAGAAAGCTCCCCTTCAGCGGCACCCCGAACAGCGTGACGGCCAGCAGGGTCAGCATCAGGAAGTTCAGCATCGCCAGCGCGACGTAGGGAAGCTGCTTGCCCAGCAGAAACTCCATGCGGGTCACCGGCGTGACGTAGAGGTTGATGATCGAACCCAGCTCCTTCTCGCGCACGACGCTGAGCGCGGTCAGCATCGCCGGAATCATCATCAACAGCAGTGGGATCACCGCCGGCACCATCGCCACCAGACTCTTGACGTCGGGGTTGTAGCGAAAACGCAGCTCGATGTTGACCAATCCCTGGCTGCCGGCTTGACCGGAACGGCGCAATTGCAGGTCGGCCAGCCACTTCAGGTGCATGCCACGCACATAGTTCTGCACGGTCTCGGCGCGCTGCGGCATGGCGCCGTCGATCCAGGCGCCAATCTCCACCGGGCGACCACGTTGCAGGTCGGCAGCAAAACCCGGGGGAATCTCCAGCGCCAGACTGATCTCGCCACTGCGCATGCGTCTGTCCAGTTCTGCATGGTCGGCAATGGGGTGACGCTCGATGAAGTAACGCGAGCCAGAGAGGTTCGAGACATAGTCACGGCTCAGCGTGCTCTGATCGCGGTCGAGCACGGCAAAGGTGAGATCCTCGACATCCATGCTGATGCCATAGCCCATCACCAGCATCAGCAGCAGGCTGCCGAGCAGCGCCAGCGTCAGCCGGATTGGATCACGTCGCAACTCCAATGCCTCGCGCCGGCTGTAGCTGAACATGCGCTCCGGATCGAAACGGCGGCGCCGGATTGGCGTGGTCGCCGATGCCGAGCCACTCGCCACATCATTGGCCACCTCGACCACGGCATGCGGGGGCTCCTCATCGACCACCTCGCGCAGATGGCTGATGAAGGCCTCTTCGAGACTCCCGACTCCACGCTCCGCCACCAGCCGGACCGGGCTGTCGCTCGCCAGCACCTTGCCGGCATGCATCAGCGAGATGCGATCACAGCGCTCGGCCTCGTTCATGAAGTGGGTCGAGACGAAGATCGTCACCTGGTCATTGCGTGCCAGGTCGACCATGATCTGCCAGAAGGCATCGCGGGCGATTGGATCGACTCCGGAGGTGGGCTCGTCGAGAATCAGCATCTCGGGCTGATGGATCATCGCCACCGCCAGCGACAGCCGCTGACGCTGGCCAAGCGGCAGATCCATCGGCAGCATCTCCATGATCTCCAGCAGCCCAAAGCGCTGGCCCATCTCCAGCACCCGCCGCGCGACCTGTGCCGGTGCCACGCCGAACAGGCGCGCGTGCAGCAGCAGGTTCTGCCGCACCGTCAGTTCGGCGTAGAGCGAGAAGCCCTGCGACATGTAGCCGACCCGGCGCCGGGTGTCGATCGCCTTCGGATCGACCGGCTGACCGAACAGCCAGGCATGCCCCTCGCTGGCGGGCAGCAGGCCGGTGAGCATCTTCATCGTCGTGGTCTTGCCACAGCCATTGGAGCCGAGAAAGCCGAAGATCTCGCCGCGCGCGATGCGGAAGCTGACATTGTCGACGGCCACGAAGTCGCCGAAGCGCATCGTCAGGCCACTGGCCTCGATCGCCGCGTCGCCATCGCCATCGGGCTGGCGCGGCGGAATCACCACCGGCCGATGTTCACGGCGGCGCAGCTCCGGCAGCAGTGCGATGAAAGCCTGCTCCAGGGTCTCGCTGCCACTTTGCGCCAGCAGTTGCGCCGGCGTGCCACTGGCCAGCACGGTGCCGCCATCCATCGCCACCAGCCAGTCGAACCGGGCCGCCTCCTCCATGTAGGCGGTGGCGACCAGCACACTCATCCCGGCGCGGTGGCTGCGAATGCGGTCGATCAGCTCCCAGAACTGCACGCGGGAGAGCGGATCGACCCCGGTGGTCGGCTCATCGAGAATCAGCAGATCCGGGTCATGGATCAGCGCGCAGCACAGACCCAGCTTCTGCTTCATGCCGCCGGAGAGCTTGCCGGCCGGACGGTCGCGGAACGGGGCAAGGCCGGTGCTGATGAGCAGTTCGTCGATGCGCCGCCGGCGCTCACCATCGCCATGGCCAAACAGCCGGCCGAAGAAATCGATGTTCTCGAACACCGACAGCGTCGCATAGAGGTTGCGGCCAAGCCCCTGTGGCATGTAGGCGATGCGCGGGCAGACCGCCAGTCGATGGCGCCGCTGTGCCATGTCGCCATCCAGCACCTCGATCTGACCGGTCTGGATCTCGCGCGCACCGGCAATCAGCGCCAGCAGGCTCGACTTGCCGACGCCATCCGGTCCGATCAGCCCCACCCGCTGACCGCGCGGAAGCTCCAGTGTCACCGCCTCGAGTGCCCGCACCGCGCCATGGTGCAGTGCGACGTCGCGCAGGCAGACAACCGGTGTCAATGTCGGATCGGCAGCACTGTCACTCATTGCGGCAGTTTGACCTGCAGCTCTTCCGGCCACTGCGCCTGCGGATCGATCCGCACATAGGCCATGCCCGGCAGGCCGGTCTTGATCGAGCGGAGATGCTGTTTGAGCAGCTCTGGTGCAATCCGCGCCTTGACCCGGAACATCAGCTTCTCGCGCTCACTGGCGGTCTCGACGGTCTTGGGGGTGAATTGCGCCACATCGGCGACGAAGGAGATCTGCGCCGGAATCACATACTCCGGCGCGGCATCCAGCCGCAGACGCACCTCGCTGCCGATCGCCAGCCGGCCGGCAGCGGCCGTGGGCAGAAAGAAGGTCATGTAGACATCGGTCAGATCGAGCACATTGAGCAGTCGACTGCCGGCACCGACCACCTCGCCCGGCTGGGCAATGCGGTACTGCACCCGCCCATCGCGCGGCGCCTTCAAGGCGCTGTCATCGATGTCGGCCTGCAGCCGCTCGATGGTGGCGCGACCGGCTTCGACGGCGGCCAGCGCGCCGGTCACCTGCGCCTGGGCCGTCACGATTGCCGCCTCCATCGCCACCACCTGTGCTTTCGCGCCATTCAGCGCTGCTTCTGCACTCGCTGCGCGGGCACGACCATCGTCCAGATCCTGCGCGGTCACCACCCCCTTGGCGGCCAGCAGTTCGGCCCGCTTGAGCCGCTTGCGGGCCACATCCAGCTCAGCCATGCGCTGGGCCACAACCGCCTCGGCGGCCTTTTTTTCACTCTCGCGCTGTGCCGCCTGACTGCGGGCGGTGGCCACCGCGCTCTCGGCCTGGCGCAGCCGCGCTTCGGCTTCACGCCGCTGCGCAGTGAGCACCTCGGTATCCATCTGCGCCACCTGCTGGCCCGCGGTGACGAAATCTCCTTCATCGACCAGAATCGCCTGCACCCGTCCCGGCACCTTGGCCGCCACATCGACCTCGACCGCCTCGATGCGGCCATTGCCGCTGGCAAAGCCCGCACCCAACGGCGTTGGTTGCAGCCGCTGCCAAACCAGATAGCCAATTGCCACCAGCGCGATCAGCGCACCTGCCTTCAGCCATCCTCCAAGCCTCGATTTCATACCCCATCCATTGCGTCAAAGTGAAAAAATAATGAGTTTACAGCGTCATGAAGCCTGCAGAGCCTGACTTCGCGCAACCATCTCCATCAAAACAGCTGATCCAAGAGATGGCAAGACGCCGGACTTGGTCATGGGTCGGACAGACTGCTAAAGTGACGAAAAAAGGAGCTGACCATGGACAAGCTGCACTATCAGATACAGGACTCGGTCTGCACGATTCATCTGGATGACGGCAAGGTCAATGCGATGAATCTGGTCTTTTTCGAGGAGCTGCATGCCGCGCTCGACCAGGCGGAAAAATTCCGCTGCCGGGCCGTGGTGATCGATGGGCGGGAGGGCGTCTTCTCGGCCGGACTCGACCTCAAATACATGCCGACGCTCGAACCGGCCGAGCGTGCCCGCTTCAGTCAGACCTTTGCCCGCGCCATTCTGCGGCTCTACACGCTGCCGATCCCCTCGGTGGCGGCGATTGCCGGCCATGCCATTGCCGGCGGCGCGATTCTGGCCTTTGCCTGCGATTGCCGCTACGCGCTCGATGGGCACTATCTGATCCAGCTCAACGAGATCAAGAACAGGATGGCGCTGCCGAACTGGATGAGCCTGATCGCCTCGACGGTGGCCGCACCCGCCACCCTGACCCAGTTGGCGCTGCATGCCCGCGCCTACCGCCCGCGCGAAGCCTTTGCAGCCCAGCTTCTGACCGGATTGGCCGGCGACGGCAATGAGCTGAACGAACTGCTCCAGCAGTGCTGCCGCGACTTCTTCGAGTTCGACCCCGCCAGTTACGCCACCACCAAACGCTGGATGCGCAATGGTGCTGCCGAGCAGGCGCTGTCGCATCTGAAGGATGTGCAGGCCACACTGATGTGATGTGCGGCTCGGGTCGACCACCGTCCGGGCCATTTCACCACTCAGAAGGGCTGGGTCTCGCCGATGTGCGGAATCCAGATCCGTTCGGCCGCCACCCCCTGCTGCGTGGCGGCAGCGCGAAAGCGTGTCGGCGCCTCCATCAATCCATCGAAGCCGAGCTGCACGGTGCCCCAGTGCATCGCCGCCATCCGCCGTGCCCGCAGATCGAGCCCCAGCCGCAGGCAGTCGGCCGGTTCGCAGTGGTGTCCCGCCATCACCTCCCGCGGCAGAAAGGCCCCAATCGACAGCAGCGCCAGGTCGAACGGCCCATACTGCTCGCCCAACTGGCGGTAGTGGGGACCATACTCCGCATCGCCACCGAAGTAGAGCCGCTTGCCGGTGGCCGAGACGATCGAGAATCCTGCCCACAGGGTGTCGTTGGTCTTGAACAGCGTGCGCTTCGACCAGTGAATCACCGGCAGCGCAGTGATGCGCAGTCCGGAAAACTCACTGCTCTGATGCCAGTCGAGCTCCACCACCTGCGTCAGTCCCTGCTCACGCACCAGCTCACCGAGCCCCAGCGGCACGATCACCAGCGGATTCTGCCGCCTGGCGAGCTGCCGCAGGGTCGCAGTGTCGAAATGGTCATAATGGCTGTGGCTGATCAATAGCAGGTCGATGCGCGGCAGATTCTCCACCGGCAGTGCTGGAGGGACCACCCGCCTGGGACCAAAGGGCGGCAGCGGCGAACAGTGGTCGCTGAACCAGGGATCGGTCAGCAGGGTCACGCCGCCCATGCGCACCAGTGCGGTCATGTGACCGATCCAGGTGACACTGTCGCCCTGGGCGTGGCGATCGAGCCCCGCCTGCACCTGCGGGGCCGACCAGCGATGGTCTGCCGGCAATTGGCTCATGTCGGCGCGCTGAAACGGAAACTGCACGATGAAGGGCAGCTTGCGCCACCAGGAGCCGGTGGGCGGACTTTGCGGGAGATTGCGAAAGCCACCCCCCGGAAGATGGTGCGATGGTGACTCGGCAGAGTGTCCGGCACTGTCGCAGCCAGCCAGAAAAGCGCCCAGCAAGAGTGCGAGCAGCAGCCTGTTCAGTGGCAGACGAAGTCGGTTTGTCATTTTCGATTCAGCGCGTGTATGGTAGAAGTCGATCGGGGCAATTGCTCATGAGGCATGGCATGCAGTTGAAGGATCGCGCACAGGGGTACGGCTGGATCAGCTGGCTGCTGCACTGGCCGTCGGCGCTCCTCATTGTCGGCCTCTTTGCGCTTGGACTCTACATGCGCGGCCTCGACTACTACCACCCCTGGTACCACCGGGCCCCGGCGCTGCACAAACAGATCGGCATCCTGCTCGCCACTATCACCCTGCTGCGGCTGTGCTGGCGGCTCTTCAACCGCAAGCCGCCGTTCGAAGCGATGCTCGCGCCATGGGAACGAATCGTCGCAACTCTGGCACACCGGCTGCTCTATCTGCTGCTCCTCCTCACTCTCGCCACTGGCTATCTGATCGCCACCGGCGGCGGTCAGGCAGTGTCGCTGACCGACATGCTGAGCATCCCCTCACTGGTTCGACTGCACGACAGCGACACCGAAGAACTCGTGGGGGAACTGCATGAGCTGTTCAGTTTTCTGCTGATCGGCCTGACCCTGCTTCATGCCCTGGCCGCCTGCAAGCATCACTGGATCGACCGAAACCGCACCCTGCTGCGCATGCTCTGGCCGGGTTCGACATCCCCCACCGCCCCTCAGGAGAGAGAACCATGAAACGCCCCTTCCACCGCCGATTGCCCCTCGCCGCCACCGTGGCAGGCCTGTTGCTGAGCCCCATCGGCCAGGCGGCCGACTACCTGATCGATACCAAGGGCAGCCACGCCTTCATCCAGTTCCGCATCCAGCATCTGGGGTACAGTTGGCTCTACGGTCGCTTCAACAGTTTCGATGGCCGGTTCAGTTGGGACGAAAAGCAGCCGACCGCCTCGAATGTGGAGGTCAACATCGATCCCGCCAGCATCGACTCGAACCACGTTGAACGCGACAACCATCTGCGCTCAAAGGATTTTCTCGACGTCAAACAGTTCCCGACCGCCCACTTCGTCAGCACCTCGGTCGCTGCGGAGGCCGGGGGCGGGCTGCTGCTGAAGGGCAAGCTCAGTCTGCATGGCGTCACCCGCGACATCGACATCAAGATGCACAAGCTGGGCGAAGGGGCCGACCCCTGGGGTGGCTATCGTGCCGGTTTCGCTGGCACCACGACGCTCAGGCTGAAGGACTATGGCATCCAGCGCGACCTGGGCCCCGCTTCGCAGGAGGTGGAGCTGACGCTGTCGATCGAGGGTGTGCGACAATAGCCGCCCTGTGCAACCGGGGCGGCTTGATTCAGCATCGATCGCCCCCATTGCACAACGACACCCCCGCCGGGGTCAGGCAGCGCCTCTTCATCATCCCGCGAGACCATCCATGGCTGAACGCCAACTCTATAAAGTGATCTTCACCAACCAGGGCAAGGTGTACGAAATCTACGCCCGGCAGATTTACCAGAGCGAGCTCTACGGCTTCATCGAGATCGAGGAGCTGGTGTTCGGCAGCACCACCCAGCTGGTGGTCGACCCGAGCGAGGAGCGACTGAGGAGCGAGTTCGATTCGGTGACCCGCAGCTACATCCCGATCCACTCGGTGGTTCGCATCGACGAAGTGGAGCGCGAAGGCGTCGCCAAGATCAGCGAATCAACCGGCGGCAGCAATGTCACCCCGTTTCCCCTTCCGGCCTTTCGCCCCGGCGGTCACAAGGAGTGACCGCTGCAAGGAGACCTTTCACGCTCGGCTGGCCAGTCGCTGCCTGAGTGTCGCCAGTTCGACACAGAGAACGAAGACCTCCATGCTCCGATCGATCTCCTCCAGCGAGGGAAAGGAGGGGGCAAGACGGATGTTGCTGTCCTGCGGATCGCGCCCGTAAGGGAAGCTGGCTCCGGCCGGCGTCAGCGCCACTCCCGCCGCGCGACAGAGCCCGACCACTTCGCTGGCCAGCCCCGGCAGGGTGTTGAAGGAGATGAAGTAGCCGCCCCTTGGACTGGTCCAGCTGGCGATCTCCTTGCCCCCCAGTGCAGCCTCCAGCCGCTGCAGCACCCGGTCGAACTTCGGCCGCAGAATCTCGGCATGCTGCCGCATCAAGGCGCGCAGGGTCGACTCATCCTTCAGAAAGCGGACGTGACGCAACTGGTTGACCTTGTCCGGACCAATGGTCGACATGCCGAGATGGGCACGAAACCGGGCCAGATTGGCCGGTGCCGAGGCCAGAAAAGAGATGCCGGCCCCGGCATGGGTGATCTTGGAGGTCGAACCGGTGATGAAGATCGACGTCTGGGTGCCCAGCCTCCGTGCCAGCTCCATCAGATTGGCGAGCGCATCGCCCGGCGTATGGAGGTCATGCACCGTGTAGGCGTTGTCCCACATCACCACGAAATCCTTCGGTGCGATGCGACCGAGCGCCGCGATGCGGGCCACGGTCTCGTCGCTGTAGGTCTCGCCGGTGGGATTGGCGTATTTGGGCACGCACCAGATGCCCTTGATCGAAGGATCCTGCCCGATCAGCGCCTCGACCTGCGCCATGTCGGGGCCCTGACCGGTCAGTGCGACCGGCACCATCTCGATACCGAGGTGCTGACAGATCGAAAAGTGGCGGTCATAGCCCGGCACCGGACAGAGAAACTTCACTCCGCCCTGTTCGCGCCAGGGCGTGGCATCCGGCCGCAGGCCGAAGAAGTGAGAGAAAAACAGCACCCGATACATCAACTCAAGGCTGCTGTTGCCGCCAACCAGCACCTCGTCACTGCCGACCTCGAGCAGCGCAGCGCCCAACCGCTTGGCCTCAGGCAGACCATCGAGCCCACCATAGTTGCGTGCATCGGTGCCATCCTCGGCCAGATGTCCACCCTCGAGCGGACCCAGCAGCGCGTCGGAAAGATCGAGCTGGGCCGGACTCGGCTTGCCACGGGTCAGATCGAGCTTCAGCCCGGCCGCACACCACTGTGTGTAGGCGTGGCTCAACACCTGTTCACGCGCCAACAGTTGCTCTTCTGGAAGCTGAAGCAGTGACAAGAGAGACTCCTTGGGCAGGTTTGGAAGGGGTGGACCACCCACGACCGCGCCGGCAACAGAGCGCCAGCCGATCAGGGGCGGCCATTATAAATAAGACGAACGGTTCTTGCCCGGCGATTGCTGAATGAAGCCGCCAGCAGATCGCCTCAGCGGCGCGGCCTGGTCGGCGCCGACTTGCCACCTGCTGGCCGGCGAGCCGGTTGCTTCCGTGCAGTCTGCGGTCGGTTGCTGAGCGCATCGTCCGGTGTGCGCCGACGTGGTGGCCGCTCCGCCGCGCGCTGCGCCGCGGCAGCAGGCGATGACGCCGAACCTCTGCCGCGCGCCGGAGCGGTTTCGCGGGTCTCATCCGCCGTGCGTGACCGCGGGCTGCGTCGAAGCGATGCGCCGAAACGCGGCGCCGCCGGCGCGTCTGTGCGCTCCCGTCCGACCATGCCACGGCCACGACCGGCGGGTTTTCTGGTACGTTCGGCGGTCGCCTCGTCGGCCACGAAATCGGCCGGCAGCGGGATGTTGGCGTAGCGGCACAGCGCCTCGATCTGCGGTCGCTCCAGCTCCTGGTAGCGCCCCTGCTTCACTGCCGACGGCAGAAAGATCGGCCCGAAACGGACCCGTTTGAGGCGGCTGACCCGAATCCCCTGCGACTCCCACATCCGCCGCACCAGCCGGTTGCGTCCCTCCATCACGGTGACGTAAAACCAGCGATTGATCCCCTGCCCGCCCCCATCGCCAAGATCGGTGAAGCGGGCCGGCCCATCCTCGAGCTGCACGCCGGTCAACAGCCGTTCGCGGACGCCCTCGGGCAGCTCGCCGAACACCCGCACCAGGTACTCGCGGTCGATGGCAGTGGAGGGGTGCATCAGCCGGTTGGCCAGCTCACCCTCATTGGTGAACAGCATCAGACCGCTGCTGTTGAGATCGAGTCGGCCCACGGCGATCCAGCGGCCATACGGCAGTTTGGGCAGGTTGGAGAAGACCGTCGGCCGCCCCTCGGGATCACTGCGGGTGCAGATCTCGCCCTCGGGTTTGTGGTAGATCAGCAGTCGGGTCTGCTGCTTCACCGGCGGCCTGATGGTCACCGGACGTCCGGCCAGAGTCACCTTGTCGCTTGCTGTCACCCGGTCGCCCAGCCGGGCCACCCGACCATTGAGGGTGACCTGTCCCTCGGCGATCAACTGTTCAAGCGCGCGACGGGAGCCCAGTCCGCAACGGGCCAGTGCTTTGTGCAATTTTTCGGTCGGTACAGTCATGGGTGCTCTCTGGTCAATGGCGTGGTTGGCGGATCAAGTTCACCCAACTCGAGCTGCGGATGGCTGACATTCAGGTCGACGAGCTCTGCCAGCGGCGGCAGTTCACTGAGGCTCTTGAGGTTGAAATGGTCGAGGAGCTGCCGGGTGGTCGCATAGATCGCCGGTCGTCCCGGCACTTCGCGGTGGCCGATGACGGCAATCCAGCCCTGTTCGAGCAGACTCTTCATGATCGAGCTGCTGACGGCAACACCACGCACCGCCTCGATCTCGGCACGGGTGATCGGCTGCCGGTAGAGGATCAGCGCCAGGGTTTCGAGCAGCGCGCGGGAGTAGCGCGGGGGTTTCTCCTGCGCCAGCCGGGTGACCCAGGGGGCGAACCGCGCCCTGACCTGCATGCGCCAACCGCTGGCCACCTCCTTGAGCTCATAGCCGCGCCCCTCGGCTGCCACACCGACCCTGGTCAGCGCCTCGCGCAACTGCGACAGCGACGGCTGCTCTGGCGGGTCGAACAGCTGCTGAAGCTGCTCAGGCGTCAAGGGGCGATCCGCCGCCAGCAGCACCGCTTCGACGATCTCGGCAAGCGTCGGCTGCGCCATGCTCATGCACGCTTCGCCTGCAGATGGATCGGTGCCAGCGGCGCATTCTGCAGCAGTGTCACCAACCCCTCCTTGACCAGCTCCATCATCGCCAGAAAGGTGACCACCACGCCAAGCCGCCCCTCTTCGACAGTAAAGAAGAGGGTAAAGGGGAGAAAACCATCATGCGACTGGCTGAGCCTCGCCAGAATCGCACTCATCCGCTCCCGGGTCGACAGCAGCTCGCGTGACACCTGATGGTGCTCGAACAGCCGGGCACGCTCCAGCAGTCCACGCAGCGCTTGCAGCAGTTCATCGAGCTGCAGCGACGGCGGCAGCGGCGCCCGTACCAGCGGCGGCAGCGCACAGTTGAGCAACGCCAGATCGCGGCCAAGCCGCGGCAGTTGGTCGAGCCGCTCGCCCGCCTGCCGGAACTGCTCGTAGTCGCGCAGCCGCCGTATCAGTTCGGAACGGGGATCTTCGCTCTCCTCATCGGTGGAGGCAGGCTTTGGCAGCAGCAGGCGGGACTTGATCTCGGCCAGGGTCGCGGCCATCACCAGATACTCCGCCGCCAGTTCGAAGCGGCTGTCCTGCATCAACTCGACGTAGGCCATGTATTGGCGGGTGATGGCCGCCACCGGGATGTCGAGGATGTCGAGGTTCTGCCGCTTGATCAGATAGAGCAGCAGGTCGAGCGGCCCCTCGAAGGTCTCAAGAAAGATCTCCAGCGCATCGGGCGGGATGTAGAGCCCCTCAGGGAGGCGGAACAGCGCCTCGCCCTGCACTCTGGCCAGCGGCAGCTCCTGCTGCAGTGGCACAGGCAAGGGCATCGGTTCAGCCGACACGGCCGTGCCGTTGCATCAGCGGTACCTCAGCCCCATCACCTCGCGCACCTCATCGAGGGTGGCACGCGCCTCTTCACGCGCCCGTGCATTGCCCTCCTTGAGGATGTTGCGCACCAGCGGCAGATCCTGCTCATATTCGCTCGCCTTCAGTTGCAGCGGCCGCAGCTCACCCTGGATCGAATCGATGATCGGCCGCTTGCAGTCGACGCAACCGATGCCGGCACTGCTGCAACCCTCGCGCACCCACGCCTGCTGCACGCCATCGCTGTAGATCTGATGGAACTGCCAGACCGGACACTTGTCCGGATCGCCCGGATCGCTGCGCCGCACCCGCGCCGGATCGGTCTGCATCGTGAGAATCTTCTTTTCGATCAGCTCGGGCGGGTCGCGCAGCGCCAGCGTGTTGCCGTAGGATTTCGACATCTTGCGGCCATCGAGCCCGGGCATCTTCGGAATCGGCGTCAGCAGCGCCTGCGGCTCGGGCAGAATCACCTTGGCATCGCCTTCGAGGTAGCCCATCAGCCGTTCACGGTCCGCCAGTGAGAGGTTGGGCTGTTCGCGCACCAGAATCCGTGCCCGCTCCAGCGCATCGCCATCGCCCTGCTCCTGATAGGCGCGGCGCAGCTCGACGTAGAGTTTCGCCAGCTTCTTGCCCATGCGCGCCGCCGCGGCCTCGGCATTCTCGCGAAAGCCCTGCTCGCCGCCATAGAGGTGATTGAAACGGCGCGCCACTTCGCGGGTCAGCTCGACATGGGCCACCTGGTCGGCACCGACCGGCACCACGCCGGCCCGGTAGGCAAGGATGTCGGCGCTTTGCAGCAACGGATAGCCAAGGAAGCCATAGGTGGCCAGATCCTGCTCCTTGAGCTGCTCCTGCTGGTCCTTGTAACTCGGCACCCGCTCCAGCCAGCCCAGCGGGGTGATCATCGACAGCAGCAGATGCAGTTCGGCATGTTCCGGCACCTGCGACTGGACGAACAGCGTTGCCAGACTCGGGTTGACCCCCGCCGCCAGCCAGTCGATCACCATGTCGAGCGCGTTCTGCTCGAGATCCATCTCGCTCTCGTAGTGGGTGGTGAGCGCATGCCAGTCGGCAACGAAGAAGTAGCACTCATACTCCTGCTGCAAGCGGGCCCAGGTGCGCACATTGCCATAGTGGCCCAGATGCAGTTTTCCAGTCGGTCGCATGCCGGACAGCACGCGGCGCCGCGATTCCATGATGCTCAAAGAGTTCTCTCCCGATTCAAAACCGATTCCTCCGCAAGCGGCGGAGTATAGCCTGTCGCCGGCCGCTTTCAGTCGGCCTGCATGTCGGCAAAGGGTGCCGGATCGCCCTTGCCCAGTCGCACCACCTGCGGCGCCTCACCGGTCAGATCGACCACGGTGCTGGGCTCCAGCCCACTGAAGCCGCCATCGATCACCAGATCGAGCTGGTGCTGCAGCAGTTGCCGAATCTCATGGGGATCGGTCATCGGCTCGCTCTCGCCCGGCAGGATCAGGCTGGTGCTCATCAGCGGCTCACCCAGCTCCTCGAGCAGCGCCTGTACAATCCGATGCTCCGGCACCCGAATGCCGATGGTCTTGCGCTTGGGGTGCTGCAACCGCCGTGGCACCTCACCGGTCGCCGGCAGGATGAAGGTGTAGGCCCCCGGCGTGTAGCGTTTCAGCAGGCGAAACCGGATGTTGTCGAGCTTGGCGTAGGTCGATATCTCGGTCAGATCACGACAGACCAGCGTGAAGTTGTGCCGTTCATCCAATCGGCGAATCGCGCGGATGCGGTCGGCACCGGCCTTGTTCTCCAGCCGGCAGCCCAGCGCATAGGCCGAATCGGTGGGGTAGGCAATCACGCCCTCCTTGCGCAGAATCGCCACCGCCTGCTGCAACAGGCGCGGCTGCGGATTCTGCGGATGGATCTGAAAGAACTGACTCATGCGCAAACTCCGTAAGGTTGGCGGAGCCGTTGATGCTCCCAGATCGGTGCAATGTCGACAGGCAGTGGCAGCGAGCGCCCCAGATCGGCCCAGGGCGTCCGCTCGTGATGAAAGTCGCTGCCCACCGATCCACCCAGCCGATGCTGGCGTGCCAGCGCACTCCAGAGCCGCTGGGCATCCGGCGATTGTCCGGCCATGCCCAGCTCCAGCGCCTCACCGCCCCAGCCGCTGAAATCGCTCACCAGTGCCAGCCGCTGCAACCGCCCCAGCCGGTAGTGGTGCGGATGGGCCAGCACCGCCACCCCACCCGCTGCCTTCACCACCGCGATGGCTTCGCCCAGATGGGGCCAGTGGGTGACCTCCTCCTGCCATTTTTCATTGCCGATGTGGCGGTCGAACGCCTGCTGGAAGGTGTCGACATGGCCGCTCGCCACCAGCCAGTTGGCAAAGTGGACCCGGCCCGGCGCGGCACTGCCCGCCAGCGCGGTCGCGCCCAAGAGAGCGCCTTCGATGCCGCGCTGGCGCAGATGATCGGCCAGGATCTCGGCACGCCGCAGCCGCCCACGCCGCAACTGCTCGATCAATCGCAACAACGGCTCATGGTCGATATCGATGCCCAGACCGATCAGATGCAGCGCGCAGCGCCCCCAATGGCAGGAGATCTCGATGCCGGGCACCACCCTGATTGCCTCACCATGCTGTTCTGCCGCCGCTGTGGCCTCGGCCACCCCGGCAACGGTGTCATGGTCGGTCAATGCCAGCAGCGTCACGCCAGCCCGATGTGCCCGCTCGACCAGCGCCGTCGGCGAGAGCGCACCGTCGGAAGCCGTGCTGTGGCTGTGCAGATCGACTTTCATCGGCGGGACGGTTCGCTCACTTTCATTCAATGGATCGGCGGATTGCAGCCGGCATCGACAGCTTCTAGACTGTCAGCAAGCCCCTGATGGCTGCAATGGTAACACCCCTGCCCCCCTCTATCTGCCGAACCAACCATGAAACAACTGCTCGAATTCATCCCCCTGCTCGCCTTCTTTGCCGCCTACAAGCTGTACGACATCTATATCGCCACCGCCGTGCTGATCATCGCCACCTCGCTCCACTACGGCATTCTCTGGCTGGTCGAGCGCAAACTCGACAAGACCCAGCGCTGGACCTGGATCGGCGTCGTGCTGTTCGGCGGTCTGACCCTGGCCCTCGGTGATGACACCTACATCAAATGGAAGGCGCCGGTGCTGGACTGGCTCTTTGCACTGGCCTTTCTCGGCAGCCAACTGTTCGGTGAAAAGTCGCTGGTCGAGCGGCTGATGGGCAACGCCGTCAGCCTGCCCAAAACGATCTGGAACCGCCTCAACCTGAGCTGGGTGATCTTCTTTGCCGCCACCGGCTTTGCCAACCTCTATGTCGTGTTCTATCACCCCGAATTCTGGGTCGATTTCAAGGTGTTTGGCAGCTTGGGACTGACCCTGCTGTTCATGGTCGGTCAGGCGATCTACCTGGTGCGCCACATCACGCCCGAAGCTGTCGAAGAGCAGGGCAAACAGTGAGCATGCTCTACGCCATCATCGCCGAGGATGTGCCGCACAGCCTGCCGCTGCGGCAAACGGCCCGGCCCGCTCACCTGGCGCGGCTGCAGGCACTGCAACAGCAGGGGCGGCTGCTGCTCGCCGGTCCCCATCCCGCCATCGACCACCCCGATCCTGGCGAAGCCGGTTTCAGCGGCAGCCTGATCATCGCCGAATTCGACTCGCTGGCCGCCGCGCAGCAGTGGGCGCAGGCCGACCCCTATGTCAGCGCCGGCGTCTTCGCCCACGTCACGGTCAAACCCTTCAAGCAGACGTTGCCCTGAACAAAAACCGGCTGCTTTTCAGAAAATATTCAGGCGTTTTCGGCTCATACCGTTAAAACCCGCCATGGCTGCGAGTAGAATGCCGCCACCTCAATCGGCCAAGGAGACCCTGGTGGTGCCCGCTTTCAGACCCCTTCGACTGCTGCCACCCATGCTGACGCTCCTCCTTGCCACCGCAAGCCATGCCGAAACCCGCTATGTCACCGATCAGTGGCGCTTCGAGCTGCGCAGCGGCAACAGCAATGAGCATCGCATCATCGACTACCTCGGCAGCGGCACCGCCGTCGAGGTGCTCGAGCCGGTCAGCAACGGCTTCATTCACATCAGCACCGCCAAGGGTGTCGAGGGCTGGATGCGCGAGAGCTACCTGCAGACCGCACTGCCGGCCACACTGCGGCTCGAGCAGCTCACCAACTCAGCCACCGCTGCGGCGGTCGCCGCGGGCAAGCTCCCCGCAACCAGACCCCTCGCCCCTTCGGCGCGCGAAACCGAACTGGAAACAGCCAATCAGAGCCTGACCCAACAGCTGACCGAGGCCAAGGCGCTTTGCGAGAATGCCGCCCAACTCGACCAGCGCAACCGCGAACTGCTGCAGGAGAATCAACTGCTGCAGGATCAGAGCACGCTGCTCAAGGTCGAAAGCGAGCGGTTGCGGGAGCAACTGGAGAAAAAAGAGTTCTATCTGGGTGCCGGCGCGATTCTGCTTGGCCTGCTGCTGGGGGTCATACTCCCCCATCTGAAGCCAAAGAGAAAATATTCGGAGTGGCGCTGAACGGCTGCACTTGATCGCCGCCACGCGCCTGCGCGGCAGGTGACCACCATCTCAAAGCACACGCAAAAATTTCAGGCTCCACAGGGTGCCCCGTCCACTGCTGCGCAGCTCGATCACCCCCTCCAACTGCTCCATCAACTGCTTGACGATGCTCAAGCCCAATCCTTGGTGCGGCGGCGCCTTGCGGGTCGGTATCGGCTTGAACAGGTTGGACAGCACCTCATCGGCCATCCCCGGCCCCTGATCGCGAATGGTCAATTCGACATAGTGCTTGCCATCGACGAGGACCTGGCCGTAGGTGGTGAGCGTGATCTCGCCCTGGAACGCCGAGGCATCGGCTGCATTGTCGAGCAAGTTGATCAGCACCTGCCGCAATAGCAGTGGATTGCCCCGAATCTGCGGATTGGCTTCATCCAGATCGAGCCGATAACGAACGTCTTTGCCCGAAGTGTCAGCCTGTTGCAGTGCCTGCACCAGCTCGCACACCACTTCGTTGAGATCGAACGCCTGCCATGCCATTGCAGTCGGATGCTCTTCGGCACGCTGCACGATGCTGTCGACCAGCTCGACCACACGGTCGATCTCGGCCTCGACCGGCAGCAGATCGGTCCTGGTCAATCCACTGTGCTGAAACCGCAGGGCGATGATCGAAAGGTAGTTTCTGGCGATGCTGAGCGGACTGCCGAGCTCATGCCGCAACTCCCGCAACAGCAGCGATGTCTGTCCACGCAGTGCCTGTCGCTGCTTCACTGTCTGCGCCTGATGCATCCGTATCGCCCCAAGGCGACGCCCCAGCAACAGGCCGTAGTAACGCAGTGCCGGCAGACGTTTCTCCAGCCGGTCGCGTGTGCTGATTTCCGTCCCGATCACCAGCAGTGCGCCGGCTGTCGCATTCTGCATCAGCGGCAGACAGAAGATCGCCGTGCCGTCCAACTCCCGAATCAGTTGCCGGTCGAGCAGGGCCAGTGGCGGCTCCCACTGCCAACTCCCCAGCGCAACACCCTGAGCGAGGCAGTGCGCCACCATCGAATCGCCATGCCCGGCAGCAAGCGTGATCTCGTCAGACAGCATGCCGTCGTCGTGCGCCGCTGGACAGAGCAGCTCAAGGCTGCCGTCAGTGCACAGGTAGAGCATGAAGCGCTCGACACCGGCCAGCAGCCGCAGCTCCTGTGACACGGCGCTCGCCAAGGTCTGCAAGTCCGCGTCGGGCTGCCATGCCCAGGGGGTGACGATGTCCTTGACCAGTGCCTGATCGCGCAAGGTGGCGGCCAGACTCAACGCCACGGCATCATCAGAGGCTCCCCAGCAGGAGGAAGAGAGTGGCCAACCAGACCAATCTGGGCTCTCCGCCAACCGCGTCAGAAATGCTGCCGGCAGCTCGAGCCGTTGCCCGACCACAGTCACGGCCTCGATCGCCTTCCTGTTGGCGTGCCGCAACTCTTCGCTCGGCAGGGCCAGATTGGCCGCGATTTCGTCGAGACCGACACTCTGCGCGGGCAGCAGAGGCGTGATCGCAACCGGATAGGCGTCGACCGCAGCGCGCAGCAGCCTGATCAGCGGGTGAGCATTGCGGGTTCGGGAGAGGGGTTCATCAAGAAAATGGAGCGCATCAACCACCCGCCTTGGCACCCCCAACAGGGTGGTCAGCAGATCAAGCTGTCTGGAGCGCTCCAGATCCGGATCTTCGAGCGCCGATGCAGCGGCGAAATCCGCATCGATGGTTGCCGCCAGCTCGCGCAGCTCCATCAAGCCCAGCAACAGCGTTCCCAGGCGCAGGTCATCCAGTTCAGGATAGGCAAGGTGGTTCGCCAGCTCGACAGCAAAGGTCCGACGCAGCGTGATGCGGGCCCACAGATCGAGCCAGCCTGCGTCACCCAACTGATTGAACACAGAGAAGAACTGGCTGGTGACCGCCTGGTCGAGCAGAGCCTCGATTCGCCACTGACCCAGCGCGGCAACGCAATCGCCAAGCCGGTCATCCGAACTCTCGGCGGTTGGCGCCCTGCCCTGCAGCGCCAGGACTCTGGCGCTCAGCACCACATCGGACTCAAGCAGCCGCGTCCACTGTGTCTGCGCGTCGACCGCACCATCCAGTTTCCGCCGCTGCAGATGAAGCAGCAGCTGTGGCAGCACCGGCAAGCGCAGCCATGGCCATGCCGATGAGCGCAGGACAGCAGTTTCTAGCATGCCATCCGCACCGGCACAGCTTGAGAAACTTCAAGACAATTGAGTGAACAGCACGCCAATGAATTGTTTTTTTTGGTTAAGGTGCGCAAAATCAGACATCTCCGCCCCAGTTTCGCAGGGGCATCGCCCTCTGCGTCCAGGACCCATCGCGTGGCCAGACTTCCAGCACTGATCGGCATGATGGGCGCTCACCATGGCGCTGGCGTTACGACGCTCAGCTTCAACCTTGCCGCAGCCCTGCTTGCGCTGGATAAGAGTGTCGAGATTATAGAGGGGGAGCTGGGTTCGACAACAGCCACTCATCGGCTGGCAGCGGCACGCCGCCAGAGCGTGCAGCAGCACTCTGGCATCTCACCGATCATTCATCAGCTGCAGGAGGCCACCCAGCTTCCGGCGCTGCTGCGCCGTCTGATCGAGCCCACCCAACGGCAAAGTGCCATCGACTCCATCCTGATCGACCTGCCCAGCCTCGACATCACGGCCGACTCCGCCCAGGGCGAGATTCTCGAACTGCTCGATCAGCTGATTCTGGTCACCACTGCGCAACGCAGTTCGTTCCATGCAACGACCGAGAGACTGTGGCGGTTGGCCAATCAGGAGATTCGCCTGCCCATCGGACTGCTGATCAATCGGGTCAAGGGCTACCACGAGAGCCAGCACTGCTTCCAGCGGCTGCAACAGGAGGTGACGCCAGCGCTGCGCAGCGCCTTCGATTACCTGGGTTGCATCACCTGCGACAATGGCATCGACCTGGCCATGACGCTGGGCAAGCCAGTCGCGCTGGCCTTTCCCGACAGCCCGGCCGCACTGAATCTGCGCTTTCTGGTCTCGCACAAACTCCAGCATCTGCTCTCGACCGGCCGCATCGATCGGCTGCTCTGGAGCGTCGATCCCATGCAGTCGCCGCCGCTTCCAGCCATGCCTGCCGCGGAAACCGTGCCTCAAGGCACCACGGCAGAACGGCAACCGTTGACCGCACCCGACGAAATCGAGGCCGAACCGAGCCGGTCAAACAGCCACGGCGAGCAGTCGGCACTGTATCGCGCCCTGCGTCTGGCGGCTGCGCTGGTCTGATCCATTGCCACTGCGGTGCGCTGCAATCCACTACTGCCGGGCAAGACGCAGGTTGAGACCGGCGCTCTGCTGCGTCGAACGCCAGCAGTTGATCTCAAGGCCACCTCGGCGCAGATACCAGGTGGCAACCGTCAGCCGCCGCGGCCGGCAATGGTTCAGGATGTCGATGAAGATCTGCTCGGTACAGGCTTCGTGAAAGCCACTGTGGCAGCGGTAGGAGATCAGATAGGCGAGCAATCCTGACCGATCGATCGACACCCCCTGATAATCGATCAGCACCGAGCCCCAGTCAGGCTGGCCGGTCACCGGACAGTTCGATCGCAGCAGATGGCTGTGCAACTGTTCGACCACCTCATCTCCCGCCACCCGCAGCAGCTCCGGGCGCGGCAGGTAGTCGGAGATCGCCACCTCCAGCTCATCGAGCGAGCTCCCCGGCAGTGGTTGCCAGTCGGGATGGTAACTCGCCAGCGACTGCAACCGCACCCGCACTTCGCCGCCCAGCCGCGCTGCCAGATCGGCGGCGATGCGCCGCTCGACCTCGGCCATCGTGGCGAAACATTCCTGATTCAGCGAGTTGAGATAGAGCTTGAGCGATTTGGACTCCACCAGATTGGGCAGCCCGGCCGCGAAGGTCAGCTCGCCCACCGCCACCATCGGCTTGCCACTCGGCATCAGCCAGGAGATCTCGTAGGCGCGCCAGCGATCGGCACCGAAAAATGGCCATGCTCCCTCATTCAAGCCATACGGCAGGCGCCCGGCCTGGCGCGGAATCGCTTCCAGCAACTCAGGCGCATAGCGTTGCGGATGGGCCACCTGCCTGCCCAGCAGGCTGCCATGTTCGCTCATTCTGACCACTCCAGTGCCGACAGCACGACAGATTGCTCTACAATTTCAGAAGCGTTCGCCCACCACATCAGCCAGACCCCATTGATCTTCCCGCAGCCTGCCATTATCCACCCTTCTCCAACACTGTCGCATCCTGTACCGAGAGGTCTCAGAGGCGGCTTCGGCCTGATTCTGCTCATTCTGCTGCTGATCGGCTGTCAGGAGCCCCAACCAGCCGACCCAGCCACCCAGATCGACACCGCGCGGCAGAAGTGGCAGGAGGGTGAGGTCGATGCGGCCCGCAACCTGCTGCAACAGCTGCTGACCCGCTATCCGCGCCTCTCCCCGGCCCGCACCCTGCTCGGTCGCATCGAACTGGCGCAGGGCAATCTCGACCGCGCCGAGCACCATCTGCGCCATGACCTTGGCTGCGTCGATGACGGCGATCAGGCCCGGCTGGCCTATGCCGAACTGCTGCGGGCCCGGGGCGATCTTCAGCAGCTCTCGCTGCTGCTGGCGGCCGATCTGCTCTCACCCGCTGCCGACAACAGCGCACGTCATCACTTCCTGCTGGCAGAGGTCGCCAGCGGTCGCGGCGACTGGGCCAGTGCGCTCGACCACTATCGACGCGCCATCCAGATCGATCCACGAATGTCCGAAGCGCAACTGGGGCTGCTGCGCACGCTGATCCGCCAGGGACAGGATGCCGAGGCACTGCAACAGATCACCCTGCTGCTGAATGAGCCCGCCGCGCCGGCCGAACTGTTCGAACTGCGTGCAGAGATCGAGGCGCGACAGGGCCGACTCGAGACCGCGGTACAGAGCCTGGAGATGGCCATTGCGCTGGCGCCCAATCGAGCGGAGGCCAGGATCGCACATGCCCGCCTGCGGTTGCGCATGCGGCAACCCGATCTCGCCCGCCAGGAGATCGCCGTGCTGCTGAAGCAGATGCCGGATTCCATTGCCGTGCGCCTGCTCGATGCCGACCTGCATGAACAGCTCGGCGACCGCGACGGCACCATCAGCCGGCTGCGAGAGATCTTTCTGCTCGACCAGAACCAGTCCGACGCGCTCGGGCGGCTCGGCACCCTGCTCTACCAGCGGCAACGCTGGCGCGAGGCCGAGATCTATCTCGACCGCTGGCTGACGCTCTCCCAGCGTGGCAGCACGGACGAAGTGGCGATCAGGCAGATGCTGGCGCGCAGCCAGTTGCAGTTGCGCAACTTGACCGCAGCCGAAAAGAATCTGCTCTGGCTGCGCACGCATGGCGGCGGCGATGCCAGCGAAGTCGATCTGGTGAAACTCTATCTGTTGGGAGGAAGAACCTCCGAGGGCGTGTCACTGGCCACCGCCCTGACCGAGCGGCTGCCACAAAACGATGCGCCACTGGCGAACCAGCTGGCCGAACTGCTGCTGCAACAGAATCAAACGCAACCCGCGCTGAAGCTGCTGAGCCGCATCACTTCGACCCAGCCGCAAACGCCGCCACCAACCCGATTGCTGCTGATTCGTACACTGATCGCCAGTCAGGATCTCGACCGCGCCCGACGCGAGCTCGAAAGCTGGCATCAGCGCGACACCGCATCGGCGCTCGCCTGGCAAGCCGCCGGCGAGGTTGCGGCAGCCAGGGGCCAGTGGCCCGAGGCGCAGAGTGCCTGGCAGCGCGCCAGAGCCATCGATGACAGCGACCCCCGACTGTGGCTCGACATCGCCACCGCAGCCCGGATGCAGAACCGCGCCGACGAGGGGCGCAGACTGCTCGATGAGGCCCTGGTGCGTTTTCCGGATCAACTGGAGCTGCAACTGACCGCTGCCGACTTTGAACGGATGACCCACCATCCGGAGAATTATCACAGCCGGATGAAACAGCTGATCGAACGACATCCCGAAGAGGCAGTGCCACGCATCCGCTACGCCCGCACCCTGCTTGAGCTTGGACAGGCCGAGGCCGCGCAGCTCTGGTTGGTGCCACTGGAGACCCACGAAGAACGCAACGCCGACTACCACCTGATTGCCGCCCAGGTCGCGCTGAAGCTTGCCGATGCCAACAGCGCGGTGATTCACTGCAAGCGGCTCACCCAACTTCAGCCCAACAGTGCGGCCCATCAGCAGTTGCTGGGTGACGCCTATCTGCTGCAGAACGAACCGCTCTCGGCAGCCAGTGCCTATGAGCGGGCCTGGCAGATCGAACCGGCGAACGGTCTCGCCTTCACTGCGATGATCCAGACCCAGCTCAGACTGCAAAAACATGCCATGGCGCAGCGCGCCATCCTGCGGGCCAGCAAACAGCCGACCGGGCTCGACGCACAGACGTTGGCCAGCGCCGCCGCGACAGTCGCCGAGGCACAGCTCGAAGCGGGCCAATCTGCCGAGGCCGAACAACTGCTTGAACAACTGCCCAAACTGACCCTGACCACGCCCCGGCTGCTCGCGCTCAGGATCGAACTGCTGATCGCCAGCAACGCAGCGGCCGAAGCCGAACGGCTGTTATCGCTGCTGCGGCAGATCGAGCAGGAGGGGCCCTACAGCCATTTCGCCCAGGCCAGACTGCTGCAACAGCGGGGTCGACAGGCCGAAGCCATTGCAGAGTTGCAACAGTCGCTGGCGCGCGTGCCGCTGCCACGTGCCCACCTTGCCCTGCTCGACCTGCTGCTCGAACGCAACGCCTACACCGAAGCCGAGGCCCAGGCCACTGCCTGGCAACACCAGCATCCCGACGATGCCAGCAACCTGCAGCGGCTGGCCAGACTCTCTCAGCACAATGGCAACAGCGAGCAGGCCATTGCCCAGTACCAGGCGCTGCTGAAACTGCAACCCGGCCAGATCGATGCGATGGCCAACCTGATCCGCCTGCTCGAACCGAGCGATCCGGCCCTGGCGCTTGGCTACGCCAAGCAGGCCTATCTGCTCAAACCCGGTTCGGCCGAGATCTCGGGTCTCTATGGCTGGCTGCTGCTGCGCACCAGACAGTCACCGGACCAGGCCCAGCGCCTGCTGCTGAGCGCACACCAGAGCCAGACCGATGATTCAGAGATTCTCTATCACCTGGCACAGGCGGAACTGGCTCTGGAGCGCAAGGCCGAAGCGATCAAACACCTGCGTGTTCTGGCGGAGCGCGAAAACGACCCCTATCGGGAGCAGGCCGGCGCACTGCTCGACAGCCTGGCCTGGCGACCCTCGCAGCCCAACTGAACGACAGCCCGGTCAGATTGGCTTTTTGCCGACGGCTCGGCTTTAATAGTTGCCCTTCGTCAATTCATAGACTCGACAACGATCGCCATGCCCCACTCCCTGGAAAACATCAACGTCATCTCGCAGGATGTGCTGCTGACCCCGGTGCAACTGAAGCGCGAAATTCCCGCCTCCGAACTGGCCCAGTCGACGGTCGCGGCCGGTCGACAGACGCTCTGCAACATCCTCGATGGCAAGGACCATCGCCTCTTCGTCGTCGTCGGACCCTGTTCGATTCATGACCTGGATGCCGCCCGCGAATACGCTGGCAAGCTGCGGCAACTGGCCCGGCAGGTCGAGGATACGCTGGTGCTGGTGATGCGGGTCTACTTCGAAAAACCGCGCACCACCGTCGGCTGGAAAGGGCTGATCAACGACCCCTACATGGATGACTCGTTCCGCATCGACGAAGGATTGCGCATGGGCCGCAGGCTGCTGGTCGAGCTGGGCGAACTCGGACTGCCGACCGCCACCGAGGCGCTCGACCCGATCACGCCGCAGTACCTGCAGGATCTGATCGCCTGGTCGGCGATCGGTGCCCGCACCACCGAATCGCAGACCCACCGTGAAATGTCCAGCGGTCTGTCGATGCCGATCGGCTTCAAGAACGGCACCGATGGTGGCCTCGAAGTGGCCATCAATGCACTGAAGTCGGTCAAGCATCCGCACAGCTTCCTCGGCATCAACCCCGAGGGGCAGGTGTCGGTGATCCGCACCCGGGGCAACCGCTATGGTCACATCGTGCTGCGCGGCGGCAACGACCGGCCCAACTACGACTCGGTCTGCATCGCCATCTGCGAACAGCAACTGGCAAAAGCCAGGATTCCCGCCAACATCATGGTCGATTGCAGCCACGCCAACTCCAACAAGGATCCGGCACTGCAACCGCTGGTGCTCGAAGACATCACCCACCAGATTCAGGAGGGCAACCAGTCGATCATCGGCGTCATGCTGGAGAGCAATCTGGAGTGGGGCAACCAGCCGATTCCGGCTGATCTGACCCAGTTGAAGCGGGGGGTTTCGGTCACCGATGCCTGCGTCGACTGGAAGACCACCGAAGAAGCGCTGCTGCTGATGCGCCGTCGCCTGGTCGACCACCTGCCGCAACGCCGTCGCAGCCTCGGCAGCTGATCAACCGCGACGCTGCGCGCTCCCCTCGTCCGCATGGCGAAGGGGAGCGCGCAACCGCATCAACCCGCGGCGGTGTGCGCGGTCCTCCCCCCCTTGCGGCCCGATGCCGAGACCTCGACCACGCCAGCTGCCACCAGCTGATCGACCTCGGCCGGGTCCATGCCCAGCAGCTGTTCCAGCACATAGAGGCTGTCCTCGCCGACACAGGGCGATGCGCGGCTGAGCAGGGCCGGAGTCTGCGACAGCACCGCCTGACTGCCGTTGTAGGGCACCCGCCCCATCACCGAGTGCTCCAACTCGACGAAGTAACCGCGATAGAGCACCTGGGGGTCTTCATAGAGATCGGACTGCGACTGCACCGGTGCGGCGGCCACCTCCGGCTGCAGCAGGTACATCAGGGCGCGACCATCCTGATCACGGGTCCAGTCACCGAGGTGCTGATCGAGCAGCGCCTGATGCGTCAGCCGGCCGCTCAGCGTCTGAAAACGGTCATCCTCGGCCCAGGCCGGCGCGCCCATCTTCTGCTTCAACGCCTGCCAGGCCGCATCCCCCTCCACGGCGATCGCCACCCAGCGGTCCTCCCCACGGCAAGGGTAGACCCCATGGGGCGCGGCACTCGGCGCGGCGTTGCCGGCGCGGTCGGCCACCCGCTCATTGACGGCGTAGTCGAGCAGTTCGGTGCCGAGAAACTGGCTGGCGGCCTCGAACTGGGAGACATCGATGTACTGCCCCTGACCGGTACGGCGCCGATGATCGAGCGCCGCCACCAGCGCGCAGGTGGTGAAGCGCTGGGCGATGAAGTCGGTGTAGGCACCATAGACCGGCACCGGCGTGCCGTCGGGCCAGCCGGTCACCGCATAGAAGCCGCTGTGGGCGGCCATCAGGTTGCCGAAGCCGGGATAGTGCGCGCGCGGACCGGTCTGCCCCTGCATGCAGGTCGACAGCATCACCAGACTTGGGTGCTCGTGCCGCAGCGTCTCGTAGTCGAGCCCCCACTTGGCCAGGTTGCCCGGCGTGAAGCTCTCGATCAGCACATCGGCCCACAGCGCCAGCCGCCGGGCGATCTCCTGTCCCTGGGTCTGGGCCATGTCGAGCCCCAGCCCCAGCTTGGAGCAGTTGTAATCGCCATAGAACATCGAATTGTCGAGACCGGGCTGCCCTTTCTGAAAGGGCGGCGCGGTGCGCAGGATGTCCGGTCGCTTGCTGCTGTCGAGCCGCACCACGGTCGCACCATGGTCGGCCAGATAACGGGCCGTCAGCGGACCGACGCCGACCCAGGACATGTCCCACACCTTGAGTCCGGAAAAGGGCTGCTTGTTCATTGTTCGATGCTCCTTGCTAGAGTACGCCGGCGCCGGCCAGGCGAACCAGTTGCTGTCGATCGAGGCCAAGTCTGCCGCAATAGACCTCTTCGTTGTGTTCGCCGATGGTGGGCGCACGCGACAGCGCCGGCAGCGGCGTCTGCGACAGCTTGGCCCAGGGCCCCGGATAGCGGACCTCGCCAATGCCAGGGTGCTCGACCTGCTGAAAGAATTCACGCGCGATCAGCTGTTCGTCGGCACTGATGTCCTTGACCGTGCTGATCGGCGCCAGCAGCACCCGCCGCTGCAGCGCGCCGGCATAGAGGGTCGCCTTGTCGTGCAGCATGAAGAATTCGAGCAGGAAATCCGAAAGCAGCGTGAACAGCTCGGCTTTTTCGGGATTGCGGATCAGCGCGCCGAAATCGAGCGCCTTCCAGTCGGTGTCGAGCAGTATCGCCGGCACGGTCATGTCGGCCGCCGCCCATTCGAGCAGCGCGCCGATGGTCTGCGCACCCAGCACGCCGCCGGTCAGCATGATGCAGACATGGCCATCCTTGCAGCCATAGATGGCGCGCCGCTTGAATCCACCACTTTCGGCCCAGATGCCCTGCCGCACCAGATTCTTGTTTTCGAGTTTTGGAAAGGGGGTCGCATTCATCAATGCCCGCGTCGCCGAAAGCTGCGCCGCCACGTCGACATGCTGGCCGCTGCCGCCACCGGAGACATGGTAGAGCGCGAACAGGCTGTTGAGCGCCCCCTCGGCCGCACCATGCAGATCGGCCTGAGGCACCGAGACCCGCACCGGTGCGCGGTCAGGATCACCAGTCAGAAAGATCGAACCACAGAGCGCGGTCAGAATCAGATCCGGTCCCTGGAACCGGGCATGCGGACCCAGTTGGCCAAAAGGGGTGATCGAGGTCCAGACCAGCCTGGGATGCTCTGCCATCAACTGCGCATGATCGATACCGAGGCGGGCGAGATGGCCCGGCGCGAAGGATTCGAGCAGCAGGTCGGTCTGCGACAGCAGCCGCCGGAACAGCGCCCGGCCATCTTCGGTTTCGAGATTGAGGGTGATCGAGCGCTTGCCGCGGTTGAGAAACCACCAGCGCAGCGAGTGTTCGGGATCGGCCCGGTCCTGGTAGAAAGGTCCACGGTGACGGCCCGGATCGCCGCCAACCGGCTCGACCTTGAGCACCTGCGCACCCAGATCGGCCAGAATCTTGCCGGACATCCAGCCCCGCTCGGTGGTCAGATCGAGCACACGATAGGGCGCAAGCGGGCCGGCCTGCGATTGAGCCGCAGCGGCTCGGGTGGGTTGACTCATTGCCCCGCACTCCATGTGGTGCTGAATCGGGGTTACGACAGCAGTTGATTCAGCGTTGATTATTGTTATTGGTGGTCATTGCTGGTCGCCAGATCACCCTGCGCCTGCCGTCTTGATCCGGGTGACATGCGCGTCCATCATCGCCCGAAATCGATCTTCGTTGCAACGTTCCGCGCTGCTTCATCACGCAATGGGCGGTGCCCGCCCGATGCTGCAACAGCGCCGGAGCAGACGCTGTTGCATCGCGACATCCTCAACCTCCCAGCTTCGCCAGCGCGCCCCTGGCATCACTGATCCAGGATTCGCCCTTGGCCTGTTCCAGCGCGGCGCGCAACCGCGCCTTGGCCTCTTCCGTGCGCCCGGCATTCTGATAGCTCAGCCCCAGGTGGTAGTTGATCACCGCCACGTTGGGGGCCAGCCGCTGCGCCTCCTCGAGGTGGGCGATCGCCTGCGCCATGTCGCCCTGCCGGTAGTAGACCCAGCCCAGCGTGTCGCGGTAGAGCGGATTCTTCGAGTTCTCGAACTGCTTGGCCAGCGTCAGCGCCTCCTTGAGCAGGGTCGGGTTGTCGCGGTCGCTCAGCAGTGCCGCCAGGTTGTTGGCCGCCACCTCGATCTGCGGTGAGCTGGCCAGAATGGCACGGTACTCGTTGATCGCCTGATCGATCTGCCCGGTGGACTCGTAGAGGTTGGCCAACTGCAACCAGAGCATCATCTCTCCGGTGGCCTCATGGCCCTGCTTCAGCATCGCGGCGGCCTGCTGCGGCGCCTTGCGGGCCATGTGCAGCTTGGCCATGTTGAGATAGGGTGCCGGGAACTTCGGCGAGACCTCGATGGCACGGCGGAACGCAGCCTCGGCAGCCGCATGATCACGTTTGCCCAGCAGAATCTCGCCCTTGAGATTGAGCGCCACGCTGTGTTGCGGATTCTGTTTCAGCGTCTTTTCGAGGTTTGCCAGCGCGGCATCCACCTGATTGAGCGCCAGATAGGAGCGGCTGATCGCCACCAGCGGTTCGATCGCGTTGGGTGAGCGATCGAGCGCCTGCTGGAACTCCTTGATGCTGGTCTCGAAGACCTGCTCGCCCTGATGGCTGAGGCCGGCCAGATAGTAGCCCAATGGCTGGTCGGGGAAGGCCGCCTTCAGTTTCTCGGCCGTCTCCCGCGCGCTGCCCCACTGCTTGTCGTTCAGTTGCAGTTCGGCCAGCCTGCGCAATCCATCCTGGTCGTTCGGCAGTGCCTGGTTCAACTGCTCCAGCGTGGCAATGGCGGCCTTGGCATCGCCGCTCTCCAGGGAGATCTGCGCCAGTTCGAGGTAGAGCTCGCGCTCCTGTGGCGCACTCTGCAATGCCTTCTGCAGGGTGTCACGCGCCAGCTCGACCTCTTTCTTCTGCAGGTGCGCCCGCGCCAGCAACCGCATCGCACGGATGGCATTGGGCTGCTCCTTCAGCACCGCACGCAGGTCGGTGATCGCCGCATCGGGCTGCTCACGCACCAGCGCCACCGCGGCGCGGTTGATCAGGCCATCCTGGTTCTTGGGATCGGCCTTCAGCACTTCGCTGGTCAGGGTGTCGGCCTCGTCGACCTTTTTCTGTGCGAGCAGATAGCCAGCCAGACTGTTGCGCGCCTTGATGCCCTCCTTGCCCTCGCCATCGAGCTTGATGATCTCGCGGTAGACCTCCATCACCTGCTGCTCGCGCTGGGCACTTCGATAGAGATCGGCCAGTCCGAAGCGCAGCGTGTGGTTCTTCGGCTCCTGTTCGATGAAACCGCGCAGGCTCTGCTCCGCCGCCTCGAAGCCCTGCTGCTTGCCAATCAGCTCGATCAGCGCCAGTTTGGGCGGAACCGCCGTGGCATCGGCGGCAATGGCATCACGCAGAATCTGCTCGGCCTCGGCCTGCTGCCCATGGGCGTTGTAGTAACGGGCCAGACGCAGCCGGTGCGAAAACTCCTGCGGCTGCAGGGCAATGATCTGCTTCAGCGCCTGCGCGCTCTTTTCGCTCTGGCCGCTCTTTTCATAGAGCCGTGCCAGCAGCAGTTGCAGACTGGCCTCCTTCGGGTTCTGGCTGCTGCTGCGCTCCAGCACCGCAATGGCATTGGTCAGGTCACCCTTCGCCTCGTAGTTGGCCGACAGCACCGTGGCGGCCGGGATGTTGGCCGGATCTTTCTCCAGCACCTGGCTGGCATCCCTGAATGCGGCCTCGTTGTCACCCTTGCGGCCAGCGATGATGCCGCGCATCACCAGGGCATCGGACTTGTCCGGTGCCAGCTTCAGCACCTCGGTCACCTGCTCCAGCGCCTTGTCGGCATCGTTGCTCAGCAGGTAGATCTGTGCCAGCTTCAGTCGCGCATCGACATGGCTGGAATCGAGCTCGACCACCTGCTGATAGTAGGCGTAGGCCTTGCGCCAGTTCTGCTGCTTCTCTTCAAGCTGCCCCAGCAGATAGAGCGCGCCGACATCCTTGGGATCGATCTTCAGCACATTGCGCAACTCGAGCCGCGCCTTGGCGTAATCGGCCTGCTCCATCAACGCCTTGCCACTGGCCAGGTACTTCGCCTTGCGCTCCTCGGCCCCACCACAGGCCAGCAGCAGCAGGCTCAACCCGACCACTGCGGCCACTTTCAACCGTTTTGCATGCACTGGCACCTGCTGTCCCCTTGATTGATCAGATTTGAAAAAACGTTCCGCGATTCGAACATTGTCCGGGAAGTCTATTGCAATTTGGCTGACGCACCCAGCCGCTTTCGCAAAACTCCGGATGCCGGCACGGCACCTCCAGCGACCTGCACGCTATGGCAGCAGACCGCGCACGGCCAGGATGGTCAGGCCACCCAGTGCCGAAAAATTCAACAGATTGCGCTGACTGCGGGCACGCATCGCCAGCAGTTCGCATCCATAAAGAATGACCAGAAACTTGACGGCAAGCAGCATGAAACCGCTCTCGACCGCCCCGGAAAACTGCAACAGCGCAACCGCCAGCACCAGAAACAGACCCAGAAAATCGGTTGGCGTGGTGCGGAAGTTGATCTCATACGAGTAACGTATCGCCACGCCGCTCGCCACGGCCAGAACGCCATAGAACAGCCAGCTCGGCCAGATCAGGCCGTTGAAAAGCGGAATCGAGTGCTCCTGATACAGGTAGGCGGAAAAGAGCGCGGCAATGTAGACCACACCACGCGCCAGAATCGACGGGCGGCGCCGGACGAAGAGCATCTCGGCCAGCAGCACGACGGCCAGCACCGCGGCCACCAGCGCGAAATCGCGCGGCACTGTCGTCAGCAGGGCCGGCACCAGCACAAGATAGAGCGGGATCAGCAGCAGAATCACTGCCACCGCACCGCGTCTGAACAGGTTGCGGACCAAACCTCGATCGAGCCAGTGGGGAAAGAACCCGCCTTTCCCGTTCTGACCGACACGCCAACCGCCGCGCTCCAGCAGGGTCAAGGCCGCATAGATGCCGGCAAAGGCCGCGACATAGAGCAGCAGGATCAGCCCGTCCGGTTCATAGGCCAGGCACCAGCCACCAAACACGAACAGCGCCTGTATCGAATAGATGACGACCACGGTCTCGTGGTGGGTGAATCCCAGCCCCAGCAGCCGATGGTGGATGTGGTTCTTGCTGGCCTTGAACCAGTTGTTGCCGCTGGCCGCACGCAGATAGAACACTCCCAGAATGTCGATCACCGGCAGACCGATCAGCAGGGCCACCACCGCCGGACTCAATGCACTGTTGGTGTACTGGGTCAGACGCACCGCCAGAAAGGCCAGCGTGAAGCCGAGAAACTGGCTGCCGTTGTCACCCATGAACACCTGGGCCGGATGGCTGTTGAAGCGCAGAAAACCGAGAATGCCGCCAATCACCGCCATGGCGATCAGCAAGGTGATGCTGCCCCCGGCCAGATAGGCCAGAAAGGCGATGACGATCAGCGACAGCAGCACCTCGCCGGCGGCAAGTCCATCCAGCCCATCGGCATGGTTGACGCCGTTGATCACCCCCACCATCGCCACCACGGTGAACGGAATGGCCACCGCTGCCGGCAGCGTGACCGAATCGAGCAACGGCAGGTGTTCGACCCGCAGACCGCCATACCAGACCAGCGGCACCACCGCCAGAAACTGGCCGATGAACTTGAAGAAGTGGCCCGACTCGTTGCGGTCATCCCAGGCGCCGAACAGGAACAGCACCAGCGCGCCGAACAGATAGCACTGCACCAGCGGGTCGCTGCCGAGCAGCAGCGCAATCGGAATCAGCGCCCCGACGACGATGCCGATGCCGCCGACACGGGGGATCGGCGCCAGATGCACCTTGCGCTCGTTCGGTGCATCCACCATGCCGAGCCAGGGCGCCAGACGGATCATCAGCGGAATCAGCACCACGCTGACCAGCATCGCACTGACGGCAACGAAGATCAGCATCGCGGGCGACTGCTCCACGCCCTCGAATGAGAACTCGGCAAATGTCGGTGCCCACCGATCCGCCAATTGCGTGGACCAGGTGGTCAACAGATCAGGACTGAACATGCGCAACCATCACCTTGCTGTTGAAAAAATCCACGCCGCGCTCCAGTTGATCGTCCTGAAGGAGCCGACGAATCCGGCGCATTTCAAGCCCATCCCCACCGGGCACAGTGTCTCTATTCGGGCACATAGGCCACGATCTTCGGTCCCACCTGCCGGATCAGCTCGCGGATGCGGGCGTCACCCTCTGCCCACTGCTCACCGGGCCGCAGTGGCGTGGTGAAGCGCACCAGAGCACCATCGGAGCGGTTGCGGGTCAGCGCATCCCAGAACAGATACCACTTCACCAGATACTCATTGTTGATGATGCGGCCGCGCTGCTGGAACCAGTAATAGACCAGTTGTCGATTGTCACCCTTCTGGATCTGCACCCGGTTGATGGTGAGCGGATGGCCGGCAATCTCGATGCCCGGCACCGGTTGCGTTTCGAGATTGGAGATGCGCCAGCCATCGCCGGGAATGCAGGAGCGCGGCGAATGCGCCGAGGCACCGCTGCGCTGCGAGTCGTAGTAGGCCACATAGAAATTGACCCAGTCGCCCTGTGCCGACAGATAGTCGGCCATGTGATAGTCGGTCAGCTTGAGTGAGTCGAGATAGCGGTCCTCGATGCGCTGACTCTTGCCCTTCCAGCCATCCAGCGTCAGCGGAAACTGCTGGAACTCCTGCCGCGTCGGTATCAGCTCCTGACGCTCGCCCAACGCGAACATCCCGCCCATCGCGATGACCAGCGCCACCACGCTGGCGACGAAGGCGGTCGGAAGCGGTCGACCGGCAAAGGCGCCGGGAGAGGCATTGCCGCCGAAATCGACACCGAACACCTCACGGAATGGCTCGTGGTTGCGCCGGCTCCAGTTGAGCAGCCACATCTCCAGCAGCAGGATGGCGGTGCAGCTCATGAAGATGACCCAGCCCTCGAAGTCGTGCAGAAAGCCTTCGGCCATCTCGATGCCCCAGCGATCAACGGTGACGCCGATCACCCCGATGCGAAAGCTGTTCATCAACACCGTGATCGGAATGGTCGACAACAGCACCAGCAACCGGTGCCACCATGGCCCCTTGTAGAGGTAGGCGGCAATGTAGCCAAAGCTCATCAGCGGAAAGAGATAACGCAGGCCGCTGCACGCCTCCACCACCTGCAACTGATACACCCCGAGGTCGATCACATTGCCTTCGAGATAGACCGGAATGTCGAACAGCGAGATCACCGCCACCCCGATCTGCGACGAGATCAGCTGCAACTGACCCGAGAGGTTGTTGTACAGAAACGGCGGCAGCGGAATGGCGAACACCAGCAGCAGCAGCCCCGGCCAGATCAGCCGCACGCCGCGCCAGCCGAGCAGCGCGCCACTCAGACCGAAGATCACCATCAGCAGACCATAGTGCTCGATGATGTGCAGCGTGGTCAGCCGCCCCAGCAGCAGCGCCAGCAGGCCGGCCAGCAACGCAGCCCATCCAAGCCAGGTGGAGCGGTCGGCCGGACTGGCCAGATGCAGCTCGCTGCGTTTCTGCAGCACCATAAAGAGGGCCACCAGCACCAGCAGATAGCCGTGGCTGTACTCCTCACGCCCCCACTCCTTGCCCAGCCAGGCCAGACCGCTGTCGAAGGCCAGGGCACCGGCCACCAGCGCGATCAGCAGAAGAAACAGCAGCAGAAAATTCCACTGCACCGGGTGCCTGCCAAGCAATGACCCATTCATGGCTGTTCAAACCTCGAAAAAAGATGGGG
>ERZ1645192.171-NODE-171-length-48254-cov-6.931658_pt1 | contig 48254 bp, 38 predicted proteins | sample MGYA00575354_ERZ1645192 | MGnify/ENA primary metagenome ERZ1645192 (study PRJEB40844, sample SAMN11349763) | freshwater sediment metagenome | isolation source: river sediment | host: Sediment | place: India: Faizupur Khadar , New Delhi | collected 2017-02-21 ... | reverse complement strand
GTCTGCTCGTAGCCCCGGAGGGCGGGCAGGCAGTTCATGAAGAGGGCGTCCTTCGCGGCCTGCTTCATCAGTTTCGCGTTCACCTGGAACGGCGTGAAGATCCGCACCCGCTCGTTCAGCTCGTGCGCGGGGATGTGATAGCTCATCCACGAATCCGTGTAGACCACGTCCGCGCCCTGGACCGCCTCGATCGGGTCGTGCGTGATCTTCACTTCCGTGCCGGCCTTCTTGCTGATGCGGACAGCCTCGCTGAACACCTTCTTATGGGGCATGAACTGGTCGCCCGCGGGACAGCCAACCCGGATATTCATCTCCATTTTCGTGCAGCCATACAGCAGGGAATGGGTGACGTTGTTGTTGCTGTCGCCGAGATAGGCCAGTGTCAGCCCCTTCAACCGCCCCTTCTTCTCGCGGATTGTCATGAGGTCCGCGAGGACCTGGCACGGATGCGAGAAATTCGTCAGCGCGTTGATGACGGGCACCGTGGCGAACTTCGCCATCTCCTCGACCTTCGAATGCTCGAACAGCCGCGCCATGATCATATCCACGTACCGGCTGACCGTCTTGACGGTGTCCTCGACGCTCTCCTTGCCCGCGCCGAGGGGCGACGTGCTGGTGTCGTAGAAAATGGCGTGCCCGCCCATCTGGCTCATGCCCGTTTCGAACGAGATCCGCGTCCGCAGGCTCGGTTTCTCGAAGATCATCATCAGGGTCTTCCGCCGCATGGCGTTGAGGTAGTTCCCCGGGTTCTTCTTCGCGTCGTCGCCGAGGGTGAGGACTTCCTCGATGAACGCCGAAGGCCAGTCGCTTAATGATATTAAATGCAACATAACGTGCCTCTCTTCCGAATGCTCAATGACCAAGTCCCAATGCCCAATGAATGACCCAATGACGGGTTGGTCATTGGAGCTTGAACATTGGTCATTAGCTTGTCAGGTCCTGATAATACCGGTCCACTTCACTTTCCCGCTCAAAAATACTCAGGATCAGCGCGGCGCGGATCCACATGCCGTTGCGCACCTGCCGCCAGTACACTGCGCGGTGGTCGGAGTCGACCGCCGGGTCGATTTCCTTGCGCCGCGGCAGCGGGTGCATCAGTACCGCCGTCTGCTTCAGCTTCTCCAGGTGCGCCGCGGTGAAGCAGAACCGGCTGGTGTCGATCGCCTGGCTCTCGTGCGCCTTGTCCCACTCGTCCTGGATGCGCGTCATGTAGATCGCGTCCACTTCCGGGATGATCTTGTCGAAGTCGCAGCAGACCTCGAACTCCATGCCCGCCTTGCGGAGCAGTTCCAGGATGTCCGCGCCGATCTGCAGCTGTTCCGGCGCGACGAAGTACTGCTTCACGCCGCGGTACTGCGTCAGCAGCCACGCGAGCGAGCGCACCGTGCGGCCCCGCGCGAGATCGCCGACGAACGCGATCTTCTTCCCCTCGATCCCGCCGATTTTCTCGAAACTGCGCTGGAGCGTGTAGACATCCAGCAGGGCCTGCGTCGGGTGCTGGTCCTTGCCCGAGCCGGCGTTGACCACCGGCACCGGCCGCTCCGTGTTCGACAGCATCCACGCGATCCGCTCGGCAAACCCGCCGACCGAGTGCCGCATGATGATCATGTCGAAGTACGAGCTGAACGTCCGCACGGAATCCTCGGGCGACTCGCCCTTCAGCTCGCTCGACGTCGCCGTGTCGCGCACTTCGGCCGGATGCATGCCGAGAATCTGGCACGCCGCGTAGAACGAAAGGAACGTGCGGGTGGACGGCTGGGCGAAGTACAGCATCGCCCGCTTCTCGGACAGCAGGTCCTGGAGGAACAGCAGGCCGCCGCGCGTCTTCGCGATGCGGCGGATGCGGCTCGCCAGTTCGCAGAGCCGGTCAAGCGTTGGCCGGTCGAACTGCTGGGCGACCAGCGCATGGTACGGCCGCCCGTTACGCAGAAAATAGGGGCCCTTTTCCCCGGTCTCCAGTTTCTGGAACGCATCCCACGAAACACTTTTAAGCGGATTGTCTCGATACATGGCCACGGCATGGCCCTCCTCAAGTTGGGGTGACCATACCGCAAAACAGCGAGGGCTATCGAGAGGAAAGTGGGAGGCTGTTGCGGGTCGCTGCGTTGCCGGGTTGTCGGTTGCGGAGACAGAGCGGCGGACAACCAACAACCGGCTGCTGCCTCAGGACGCGAACCGGTTGAACCGCTTCCGAAAGTCGTCCATGGATTTCAGGCGGTAGTTCTTGAGGAGCGCCTTCTCCGGAGCCACATCGTTCATCAGGTCTTCGACAAACGGAAGGAAGTCCGCGGGCGGAAACTCCAGGAGCAGAAACGCCACGGCGTACTTGGCCGTCGCGTAGAAGGACCGCACGGCGGCGTCCTCCTGGGGATAGGCCCGGAGGCTGAACAGCTCATCCAGTGGAAACGGATTCGCCAGCCGGCCGAACTGGGCGCGCTTGCTCTTCTTGACGCCCTTGTACGCCGAGTAGGCGAACTCCCCGTAGTACTCGGCCAACCCCTCGTTCAGCCAGAGCGGACAGCGCTTCTTGAAAAAGCGGTTGACGACCAGGTGCGTCGTCTCGTGCGCCAGCACGTCGCCGCTGGAAGAGGTGTTCTCCGCCTGCTGGAGGAACATGACCGTGCCCGAGACCTGCGAAAAGATCCAGTCCGGCACATCCCCCATGGTCTGAAGGAACTCCCGCCAGCGCTTCTCGGAGCGGAAGATGAAGATGTGCGACCGCCCGTTGACGTGGTCCTGCGCGCCCTGCAGATCCTGCGCGATGTACGAGTAGAAAAACTCCGCCATGCGAGCGACCTTCCGGGCAAAGATCGCCTGCTCGTAATGAATGACGAAGTGCCGCGTCTGCGCGTGCTTCCAGTCGATGCCGGGCAGTTCCAGGATCTGCCGGCCGCGCTCGGTCACCGCGTCCAGGTCGAGGCGCGCCTTGTCGACTTCGGTCCACGTGCCGTTTTCAGGCGCCGGCTGTGATGGTGCTTCTGCAGAGCATGCGCCTGCGCACAGCCATAACGCGAGCAACCCCCATGACAAGCGAATATACATGCCGGGAACTATCCGAAGACGCTTGGCGCCCATGATGGCTGATCGATGTGCGCCGGACAAGGCGGCTGTACAATGAAAAGGCCCGCAGAGGTCCTTCCTTGCTTCCGCACAACAACTCGCGTCATGGCCTCCATGGGATTGCGAACCGGCTCTTAATTGGATTCAAAAATGGCGTTGGCGGCTTCCTGTCCGGCGCGCGTGCCGATGCCGCCCGTGAACGCCCCGGTGGCCGCGCTGACAGTCGCGCCCACGATGGATTTCAGCCGGTTGACCCAGCTGTTCTTCCTCTGCTCCAAAGCGTCCTTTTCCGTGGCGGCCAGCTTGTCGGCGTGCCGCTTCATCGCCTCCGCTTCGGCCTGGGCCGCGGCGGTCTTCTTGGCGGCGTATTCCTGCTCGGCCGCCTCGCGCTCGCTCGCCACCTGCTCCATCCCGGCCTGCGCCTCTTCAAGTTTTCTCTCGCTGCGGTTCTTGCGCATCTCGTCGAAGCTGTCCAGCGGGTTGGAGACCTCTTCCTCCCCGGCCGTGAATTCGCCGAGGCCCGCCTCGGCCGCCTCCAGCGAGTCCGGTTTCTTGACCGGTTTCTTCTTCGCCGGTTTCGCCGGTGCCGCCGCCGGCTGGTCGCGCGTCAGCCAGACGGCCAAGTCGGGCGTGCCGGGCGTCTTGCCGCGGACGTCGACCCACGTCTGTATTTCACCGAGCCACTTAGAGCCTTCGGCCATGTCCGGCTGGAGGAAGGAATCGATCGCCGACTTGCGCAGGGAAGCGTAGTCGGCGGGCGCGGGCGAGAAACCAAACGCTTCGCTGATCCGGGCAAGAAACTGCGGATCGCCGGCTTTCTCCGCCGTGGTGTAATCCGCCACAAACTGCTCGAACTTCGCCCGCGCGTCGTCCGGGAAGCGTGCCGTCAGCATCGTGCGGACCGAGCGCGTCTTCGCCGCCGACCAATCGGCCGCCGCCTTCTTGATCTGATCCTGGTCCGCCTGCGGCGCGGCGGCGGCGACTGTGTCCGCCTGCGCGGCCACCTGCTGGAAGAGCATGAATTTCAGATAGCACTGCCCGAGCACGGAGGCGTCGAGAGAGGCTTCGTCAACCGAAGCGAACGCGGAAACAGCCAGGATTGAAAGAACGGCGACGAGCGCCTGTTTGCAGAAGGATGACATGATTGACCCTCCCTACTTGGCGGCCACGGCCCGGATCTGAATTTTCGCCGCGCCCACATCCAGCACCTGGAACTTCAGGCCCGACGGCGCGGCCATGACCAGTTTCTCGGACAACTGTTGGGTGGGGACCACCGATTCGACCTCGAACACCGCCATGCCCGCCGTGTAACTGCGCTGGACGACGTTCACGATGACGTCGGTCATGCCGCGCAGACACTCGCGGACCGCCTTGAGCTTCCACGCCTGGTCGATCCCGCCGATGGTCACGTTGATCGAATTGCCGCCCTCCGAGCCGCCGACGGCCTCCCACTTCGCGACCATCGCGGGAATCAGCTTCTCAAGCGCCGGTTTCCCGGCCCCCTTCAGGGCCTGCGAACTCCCGCCCACATCTTCAAGCGCCACGATGGATGCCGTCTCGGACGCCGACCCGAGAGTCTGCGAGTTGTCCGTCCGGATCGCTCGAAGGGTGACCACGGCCTGGTACGTCCGGAGATTGCTCTCGGCGATGCGGCGCGCGGACGGCTTGGCCACCGCCTCGCCCACGATGATGATCTCCGCGCCGTACTGCAGGCCCAGCGCGGCCGCGCCGCGGTTGTCGCCGACGGATTTCAGCATCTGCTGGTCCTTCTTCAGATTCGCGCGGACCATGTCCTGGTCCACGACCCGGAGGTTGTTGTCCAGCAGCATCTGCACGGCCATCGCTTCGATTTCGGACGTGGCGATGGTGCCCAGGCTTTTCTCGTCGATCAGGAGCATGACGTGCGGCGCGGATGCGGCCAGGACCTTGAAGGAAAGCAAGGCGGCGGCCGCGGCGGCAAAGACGGTTCGAAGAGGATGATGCATGTTCGTTTACCTCGCGCTTCGCAGTTTCCTGTACAGGCCCGCCATCATTTCATGGACCACGTCGCGGCCGTGTTCCGACAGCGTCATGCCGCCCGACGACGCCCGCTTTGCCAGATCCACGCTCCATATGATCTTGCCGGATTTGCAGTCGATCAGCCGGGCCGAAATGCCGACCACCGGGATGGGCTTCCCGCGGTGCGCGACGGTTTCGTACTCCGAAACCGTGCCGATCATCACGCCATCCGCGCCCATCATTCCGCCCACTTCCGCGGCCTTGGTCGCGGAAAGGCCCGACAGCGCCAGTTCGGACTCGTTCAGCACGTTGGCCATCTGGCTGCGCTCAACCAGCTCGTAGTACTGGGACCGGAGGATCTCGGTCACGAACATGTCGGACACCGACTGACCGATCAACTCCGTCGGCCCCTTGAACGGCATGATCGCGATCTTGGAAATGCTGCGACAGCCGGAGGGCGCCACGTACACATTGGCGTCGGAGTCGGTTTCGAGGAAGTACTTCTCGTCGGTTGATGCACAACCGGCCAGGATGGAAATGACAATGATCGAACCCAGTGTCCGCAATGATACGCGCATGCGCGTTCCCTCCGTTCCGTATGAAAGCGTTGATAACAAACTGAATAGCCAAATACAATCATGCAGGAGCCGAAGCCATCCGATTACCGGGTGGGACCTCCGTAGGGAACCGGGTACGTGTTCCCGAAATTCTGCCCCGGCGCGAACATCGGCTCGCCAGCCGCGTTCAGTTGGACAGGCGTCAGGTTCGGTTGCGTCTGCTGCAACAGCGGCCCATAGGTCGGACTCGGCACCACCACCGGCGTCGGAGCGGGAGCGGGCGCTGCGGGTGGCCGTGCCCCGCCGGGATTCTGCCTCACCCATGCCGAATTCGGACATCGCCAGGCGCCATCCGAACACTGGATAAAAGGAATATTGCATCTGGGACAATTACCGTAGCCGGACGAAGGCGTCGAAGGCGCGGCCGGCGCCGGCGAAGGAGAAGACGGCGGGGGCATGCTGACCGGAGGGGGCGCGGGCGGCGGGACGGCGGGAGACGAACCCGTTGCGACGGCATCGCCCTGGCCCGCGTCGTCGCCGTTTTCATTGCCTTCACCACTGCCGGAATCCGAACCGGAAGACGGTTTCGACCCGAAGGCCTGGCCCGATACATGATCCGCGCCGGACCCTCCCAGCGCAGTACCGAGCGCCTGGCCGCCTTGTTCAAAGCCCGTCTGCGCGGAATTCCCAATCACATTGCCCCAACTGTCCTGGCGATCGCCGGCGGCGACTTCCGTCGCGGCTTCGTTGACGGTCTGCTGGGCTTCCGCGCCGCCCTGATCCCGGATGTTGTCCGCGTTGTTTGCCTCGGCATCGCTGCGAGTCTCGGCAATGCGCCCGTCCGACGATACCCTGATGATATTCATCTCGGCGCTCCCGTCCGCGCCCAGACGGCTCTCCGTGGCTTCGGCAAATTGCTGGATGCCCCCTTCGGTGTTTGGATCCACATCCCCGGAATCGTACCCGTCGTCGCCCTCGCCGTACTCGGGTTCATCGGAGGCCAGTTGCTCACCATCGGCGTCCGGCTCGTCATCAACATCCGATTCTTCGTCGCCGGCAGGCTCGTCCTCTGTCCACATTTCATCTGTGGCATCGGCAGAGTCGGCGCCGGCGCCGTCGAACACGGACGAACCGGCCGATTCGGCGGCGGACTCGGAGCTGTCGTCCTGCCCCTCGGTGTCCCCCTGCTCTTCCTCTCCGGCACCGCCGGCGGCCGCCATCGCGCCCAACTGCTCGTTGTTCCCGTCGATTCTCTCTTGAAGCCCGCCCAGTTCTGCCCGCTCTCGATCCAGCTGTTCCTGAAGATCCCGGCGCTCGGAACCGTCGCGGCTGTCCCTGATCCTCTGCTCAAGATCGTCGATCCGTCCTTGCGTGCGCTCCGCAAGGTTCTGCATGTTCCAGTTGTCGTTCTCCAATTGCTCCTGCGACCATGGCCCGATCTCGACCTGCTCGCCGGTGCCCGGCTCCGCGCCCATCGCGGTCAGGGCGGCGTCGTTCCCATCCATGCGCTCCTGGAGGTTGTTCAGTTCCGCGCGCTCCTTGTCGATCTGCTCCTGAAGATCCCTGCGCTCGGAGCCGTCACGGCTCGCCGCAAGTTGCTGCTCGAGGTTGTCGATCCGGTTCTGGGTGCCCTCGGCCAGGTTCTGCATATTCCAGTTGTCGTTCTGCAACTGCTCCTCGGTCCACGGCGACGGCGGCGGCTTGACGCCGTCTCCCGTTTCGGCGCCCATCTCCGTCAGCTCGGCATTGTTCCCGTCAATGCGCTCCTGGAGGCTGTTCAGCTCCGCGCGCTCCTTGTCGATCTGTTCCTGGAGATCGCGCCGTTCAGTGCTGTTGTGGCTGTCGGCCATTTGTTGCTGCAGGTTGTTGATCCGGTTCTGCGCATCGTCCGCGAGGTTCTGCATGTTGTAGTTGTCGTTCTGCAGCTGGCCCGCGGTGTAGCCGCTCGCCGACCTCGGCTCCTCCGGTTCGGCCGGCACCTCTTCGGGCGCCGCGCCGGCCGGCGCGAGTGTGGACGCAGTCGTCGCGGGCGAAGGCGGCGCGGACGATTCCGCGGGCGCGGCAGGTTGCTGGAATTCGCCGCTGCTCAAGCTCCGGTCATACCCCTCCAGACGCTGCTGCTCCTGGTCGCGGATCCACTGAGCCGACTCAATATCCTCTTTGCTGCCGCCGTTCTGCTGGAGCTGGTTGATATATTCGTTGTGCTGCCGGACCCTGTCGGCGCTCTGGTTGCGATCGGTCAGGAGATCGTCCTTGGTCGGCAGGACGGGCACCGTCGCCGGCGCTGTCGCCGGGGGCGGGTACTTGTCGGACCAGCGTTCGATTTCCGCCTGGGCCGCGGCGCGCTGCTCCGGTGTCCGCGCGTCACGAAGCTGTTCGAAGAGTCCGTTCAACTGCCTGCGGTCGTCGCTGCCCTCGGGCGCGGAATTGTACATCTGCCGGATGCGCCGCGAGTCGTCGCTCTCCGCGTTAAGCCCCTGCAGGGCGCCGCGCACGTACGGCTGAGGATTGCTCGTGACCTCCTTGATGACCTGGTTCTCCGCCTCGTTCTTGATCCGGTCGCCGATGCCGCGAAGCGCGTCCGTCAGCGAAGGCGCGCCGGCCTGCTGCGGCGATCCGACCGTCGTCAGCCCGGCGGAGGCTGTCGAGTTCACCAGTCTCTGCTCATCCGCGGGCGCGATATCGAGGTCCGCCTGCGCTCCGGTGTCCGAACCCGGCGCCGTGGCGCGCTCCGTGCCCGCGGGCCGGGTCGAATCGATCTTCCCGCCCCGCGCAGTGACGTTCTCGTCGATGTAACCCGTAAAATCATCCCGGCGCGGCAGGCTGGCGATCTGCTGGTCGACGGATTGGGCCGACTCCTGCCCGAGCGTGCGCTGGGCCATGCCCGAGACGCGGTTCAGCTTGTCGTACTCGGCGTCCATCTGCGCGATGCGCTGCTCGATCTGCGCGGCAGTGTCGGGATCGTTCATGTCGCCGGTGAGGCTCAGCTGTTCGATCTCGCCCTGCAGGTTGCGGATGCGGGTGGAACTGCGGCCCACGTTCTCGTCCACAAACTGGTCCATCGCGCCGCGCTGGGCCGCGTAGTCGGCGCGCTCGTCCCACGTCGTCGTTTCCTCGACCGCGTTCGCGAGCGCTCCAAGCCCCGTGAACTTGCCGCCGACGTCCGTTGCGGCATTGTATGTGCTGCGCGTGTAGTCGGGCTCCTCGCCGGCCGCCGCCGCGCGCGCTTCCTCCTCGGCGATGGCACGGTCAACCGGATCGTTGATCATTTCATGGGCCATTTTGTCAGCCATCCGCACGTACGTGCGGCCCAGCGCGGCGGCTTGCCCCTGCTGCCCCTGCTGCACCCGGATCTGCTCTTCGGCCGAGATGTCGCGGCCCATCTGGTACATGCTCGGAATGCCGGCGCCTTCCACCAGGGCCTCGCCCGCATCGCCCACCGTGAAATCCCTGTTCTCGTCAATTACATCGCCGGCCTGTTTCGTGCCGGCTTCGCCAAGCTGGCCGGCGACGGCCATGCCGCCGACTACTTCGTTCGCCACGTTTAGAATCTTGCGAATCCTGGGACCTTCCGCCTTGGGGCCGGCTGCTTCCGTCGACCCGGCGCCTTCGCGAACCTTGGTGGTGCTCCCCTCGCCCCTGTTCGGCCCGCCCGGACCTTCAGGGTTGATCGTCGTCTGCGCCTGCCCGACTTTCGTCGGGGTTCCCTCGCCCGCACGCGCGCCGCCGGACCCTTCTCCGCCGATCACCGTGTCTGCCGCAGCGCCCGCCCCACCGCCGCGAGGCTTGCTGCCTCCCTTGAGCAGGTCCGCCAGTGTCGGATCGCCCGGAGCCGGCCCGCCCTGCAAGTGCCTCACTCCCGGCTCGGCCAAATCCGCGAGAACGGGATCCCCCTTCACGTATTTCACTGTCGGCTCCGCGCGCCCCGGCATCTGCACCTGCGAGGGATCGATCTGCGGCGCGAAATCCTGAAGGCTGGGCCGGTTGACTCCGCCGGCGGAAGAAACGGACGCTTCGCCCAGAGCCGTCTTCGTGCCCGAACGCACTTGCGGGCCTGAGCCGCCCGGTTCGATCGCGGTGTTGGCGGCTGGCCCTCCGGCGCGCGTCGTTAATCCTTCAGCCACCCTCGGCCCCGAACCGCCGGGCTCGATGGCCGTAGTCGCTTCCGGCTGCACACCGCTGAGCCGGGTCTGACTTCCCTCTCCCAGGTTGGCACCGCTGCTTCCCGCACTGAGTCTCGTGTCAGCAGGCTGAAGTTTCGTCGGCGTACCTTCGCCCATGTTCGGACCCGTGCTGCCGGAACTGAGCCTCGTTTCCGTTCCCTTCACCGTGGTCGGCGTGCCTTCGCCAAGATTGGGGCCCTGGCTTCCCGAACTCAGAACCGTCTGCTCGCCCGCGTTCGCGCCTCCTGACCGGGCAGGCGGCTTGTAGTCGCCCCGCGCGAGCGCTGCGAGGTCCGCGTCCGGCGGAGGGGCCTGCACGTGCTTGACGCCGGGCTCGGCGAGATCGGCCAGCGCCGGATCGCCCGAGACGTAGCGCGTCGGCCGCTCAACGGGACCCGGCATTTGAACATCCACGGGAGCCGCCGGCTTCGAGGGCTGTGATGGAATGTTCCGGACAAGCTCCGCCAGTTCCGGATTCGGCGGAGGGGCCTGCACGTGCTTGACGCCGGGCTCGGCGAGATCGGCCAAGGCAGGATCGCCCGAAACGTAACGGGTTGTTCGCTCGATCCGCCCAGGCATCTGCACCTGCGACGGATCGATCTTCGGCGTGAACTGATCGAGGCTGGGCCGTCCGCCGGATGAGCCGGCCGAAGAGGAAAGAGAGCCCGGCGGTTCTACGGGCACCACGTCGCCGACGCCGGACGAATCCGGAACGGACCCCGCCACGCTTTCCGCCGCCTGCGGCGACGGCTGGCCGATCGTCGTGTTGCGCGCGATCGGACCTGCCTCCCCCGGCTTGATGGTGGTGACCACATCTGGCGCTGGCTCTCCGATGCGCGTCGTCGTTCCTTCGCGAACCGTCGAACCTCTGCCGCCCGCCTCAATCGTCGTTTTTCCGCCGCTCTCCGCGCGCAGCGTCTCGTTCATGCGTTCGGCGGCGAGATTCGACTCGCGCACGCGGACGCGCTCGTCGCCGATGGCGGCGCTGTCGCGGAAGTTGGCGTCACGGTTGGCGGGATCGGCGGGCGTCGCATTCTCGAGCGCTCTCTGGAAATCCGCCCGGACATCGTCGCGCAGGGCGCTGCGGCGTTCGGCCACGGCGCGGGACTTATCCATCTCAATGCGCGCTTCTTCCCTCCAGGCATCGAGCTTCTGCTTGCGGACTTCGGGAGTGTCGGCGAGGTCGGTGATGCCGGCCTGGACGTCATCGCCGTACTGGCGCAGGACTTCGGCCTTCCTGTAGAATTCGGGATTCTGCGCCTTCCGGCCGGCGGCCTCGGCGGCTTTGTCCACGCTCTTGGCGCCCGTCTTGAGATCGCCGTCGTTCTGGGCGTGCAGGAGCTTCTTTTCGTTGTCGATCTGCCAGCCGAGTTCGTCGCGAACGGCGGACTTGTTGCCCGTACCCTCCTGTCCCCCTTCGGTGGAAAAAGCATCGAGGTCCTCCACCTTGGCCTGCTTGATTTCAGGCGTTTCGGGCCGCCAGAGCGTGGCATCGCGCGTCTGGTTCACATACTTCGTGGGGGTCTCCACGACAACGTCGCCCTTCGCGCGCCATTCTTCCGCCAAAGTCCTCGCGGCTTGCTCATTCCTTGCCGCCAGATCAACGTCCGCCCGCACGTCCTTCGGATTGCTTCCGGTATTCTCGATCTCGCCCCGGAAACGATCCTTGATGTCCTGGATTTCAGCCGCGCGCGTATCCGCGGCGAGAAACTTCTGCCGGATGGCTTCGTACCGGGCCTTGTACTCGGACAACAGCTTCGCCTGGTCGGCGCCCGGCTGGCGGGCTTTTGCGGCGTATTCCTCGCGAAGGTTGCTCAGCTCCTGCGCCTGCGCCGCACGCGACTCGGCAACCGATCTCGCGGATTCTTCTTCCGCAGAAAAAACCTGGTTGCCCGGCCACGCAAGCGCGACGAGAAGAAGCATCATCCGCGCTTGGACCGAATAGAATGGATTCCGAAATTTCATGGCTGAACCCTCCGCTACCGCCACGCCCCAAACCCCTTCCTACTCCGAAAAGCTGAACTGTCCAGCCAATAACAACGGCCCGAGCCCGGACTCGCGTTCACTTCATAAATCATTATAAATGAATGGGCTACGATTTAGCCGTGCTTAATAGACATTATGCACGGCGCCGCCGCACCCGTTGCAGTGATACACATCTCCATACAGGGGATGCGTGTTGGAAAAGACGGTGTCATAACTCCCGCACACGGGGCATTTCCAGCCTTTCGGAGGCTCGGGTGCCGGAGCCGGCGCAGGGGTTGGCGCGGGAGTCGGCGTTGTTGTCGCTGTGGCACCGGGCGCCTGCGACGGATCCCAGATCGTCTGCGGTATCGTGGCGCCGCCGCACTGCGGGCACGTTGTTGAACCATCGGCCGGCGGCATGAACTCGTAGGAGCACTTCATACACACCAGCTTGACATTTCCACCCGACGGCGAGGACGTCGGCGAAGGAAGCGGCGAAGATCCAACGCCGCCGCTTTCAGGGAGACCGCCACCACTCTCTCCACTTACGCCAATTCCACCAGCCCCACCGGACGGAGGCGGCATAGACGTCGGAACCGCCCCCCCCCCCCCCCCCCCCCCCACCCCCACCCCCCCCCCCCCCCCCCCGATCCACCTCCACCCCCGGAACCGCCCCCGCCGGAAATAGTGGCGCCCGATGTGGATCCGCCGCTTTCTCCCTCGCCACTGCCCTCGCTCGATCCGCCGCTCTCCGGCTCATCCTTCTTTCCGCCGTCGAAAACCTGCCCGGTCACCTGGTCGGCCGCGGCGGAGCCGACCGCCGTAGCGGCCTGCCCGAGACCCTGTTCCAAGCCCTGCTGAATGGAATCGCCCATTTTCGTGCCCCAACTGTCCGCGCGATCGCCGGCGGCCGCATCGGACGCAGCTTGATTCCGGGTCGTGTTGAAATCTTCACCCGCATTACTGATGGTCCGGTTGGCGTTAGCCACCTCCTGATCTCCTGCCGTGGAGGCTCTCGCGATCTGCATGACCTTGCCCATCGTGTTTAAGCCGGTCTTCCCGCGATGGCCCGCATCCTCCTCGCGATCACCGGCGTATCCGTCGAGAACACCGCCCTCATCGTCGGACCCTTCTTCGTCCTCTTCCATGTCCGGCATATCCGCTTCGCCCTCGGCCAGATCATCCGACTCGGAATCATCCTCGCCGTCGCCATCCGCGTCCGAGACCTCCCCGTCTTCCGCCTCGTCGTCGCCGGAGTCTTCGTCCGCATCAGCCACGTCCTCTTCGGCCGTTTCGTCATCGCCGGCCTCGTCGTCCGCCACCGACTCGTCACCGGCCGTCTGCTGATCCGCCGCGTTGCCGTTCTCGTCCAGGCCCAGGTCGGGAATCGAAGGCGTCGGAACCGCCTCGATACCGCCCTTGTCAGAGTCGGCGTCATACGCGCCGCGGTTGTCGCCGGTCTCGACCCACTGGCCATCCTGGTTCACAAACTCGACGCCGTCCTTGTTGATGATCCGGTCCCCGTTCTCATACGCCCCGGCATCGACCGCCTCACCGTCGTCGTTGCGCGCGCCCCACGGAGCCGGCTCGCCCGTGTCCGTCACGGCCTCCGTATCCGGTTTCGCCGCGGCGGGTTCGGCATCCGGCTTCGCCTCCGCCGTTTCCGCTTCAGGTTCCGGCTTGTCTTTGGCGGGCGCGTCCTTGGCCTGCAGGTCCTTGACCACGCCGCGCAGGGTGCCGGGATTGCCGCGAGCGAGGTCGTTGACCGCCGCGCGGGCCTCCGATTCGGGGACGCCCCGGTCGATCAGATCCTTGTAGATGCCGCCGCGTATCGCGGCGCCTTCCTTGTCGCGTTTCCCCGCGGCATCGAGGATGCCCTGCGTTTCCTGGTTATCGCCCGTGATGTCGCCGATGATGCCTCCCACCGCTTTCGACGGATCGTCGACCAGCCCCTGCTTCAGGTGTTTGCCCAATGCCGCCGCGCGGTCGGCGGCGGTGTCGTCGGGATTTATATCGACGTTGTCCCGATTCCCGAGATTCTTCGCGTGCCGGCCGATCGCTTCGTCGAACTGGGTCGGATCGCGCTCGCGCAGATCCTGGACCAGATCGCGGAACGGTTTCGGATTTTTGTAGTAATCCTGAAGCGCCTGATTGGCCTCGTCCGGAGTGGCGCCGCGCATGCGCAGGTCCGTGTACAACTTGCTGAGCTGTTCCGCCTTGGTCGAATCGTCCACCGCATCGGCGTTCTTGGTAATGTCGTAAACATCGGACACGGCATTCTCGACGTGGCTCAGCCCGCCCATCGAGACCATGTCGCCGGCGGCGTGAGCGTAACTGCCGGCCTGCTTTGCGCCGTCCACGAGCTGATCCTTCGCGTTCCAACTGCTCTCCTCCGGCCCGGCACCTTCCAACCCCTGCTGGGGCTTCGTGTCGACTCCGCCGCGATCCTTCACGGCCTGCACGACCGCGCGCGCCGCCGCCGGGTCCTTGTCATAGTTGTCGTGATACGTCTGGATTTCGTCCGGCGTCGCGCCCATGCGCTTCAGCTTGCCCTCGGCGGCCGACTGCGCCTCGGCAGTCTTCGCATCGAGAAGCTGGCCCATGGCATCGGCGTAATCCTTGCCGCCCTGCACCTGCGCGGTTTTCGCGGCATCCTCGCCGGCAATCCCCGCCGCCACCTTGTTGATGTCGCCTTCCTTGATTCCCTCGTGAACCTTTCCGGCCTGGTTGATCACCGCAATGACTTCCATGCCGTCGCCGGCCGCCTTGAGCGCCTTGCCGCCCAGTCCCGGAGCCTCCGGCGCAGCCGTTCCGCCCGCTTTCGGGGTGCCCGCCTCGCCGACTTTCGGCCCGCCGGACTCCACGGTCTTCGGGCCGGCTGTCTCAACCGCTTTGGGTCCGCCGGACTCCGTCACGCGGGGACTGCCGGACTCGCCCATCTTCGGCCCGCCGGCTTCCGCTGTCTTCGGACCGGCCGTTTCAGCCGCTTTAGGCCCGCCGGACTCCGCCACGCGCGGCTCGCCGCTCATTTCAGTTCGACTGCCGATCTTCTCGTGGTACGAACTTTGTCCGGATCGCACTTCGGTGTTGGCGGCCTTCGTCTCGCCCAGCTTCGCGCGCGAATCGGCGAGCTGGTTACGAAGATCCTGCGCGCGGGCCTTGGACGCCGGATCGGTCTTCCCCTTCAAGCCGTCCAGCTCCCTCTGCGCACCGGCCATTTCCGCATTCGCCTTGGCGGTCGTGTTGGCCTCGGCGGTGTTCATAATGTCGTCGCAGGCCTTGTTGAACTTGCCCGCCTCGGCATCGGATACCCCCGCTCTGCCCTCCTTTGCACTCTGAAGCTGCTCGCGGAACTGGTCCGGAGTCTTGCCGGTGATCCCGTTCCTGTTCATGATTTCCTGGAGCTGGGCGTCCGAGACGTAGCCCTCGGCCACGCACTTGTGCGCGCCCTTCGCCGGACTGCCGTCCAGCCCCTTCTTGATGTGATCCTGCACGCGAACCGCATCGCGGCCGGGCTGGCCCTTCTGCATGGATTCGGACACGTAGGTTTCGGGATTGCGGGCGTCGACGCCGACCTGCGCCTGGTGCGCCGCCGACCCGACCTTGCCGAGCGGGCCCTCCTTGTTGATCGTCAGGTTCATCCCGCCCTTGACTTCCATCGTGCCGCCGTAGGTCTCCACGGGCACGTTGATCTTCATCTTCTTGAGGGTTTGCGTCACCTTGTCGGCCGTCCGGGCTCCGCCGCCGCCGTCCAGGTCGCCCTCGTGCCCGCGAAAGCCGTCGCTGTTCACGTCGGTCCCGCTGGTCTGGCGCACCTGCGAGTTGGCCGCGCCAGCCCCCTCGGTCGCGCCCGTGTTGACCTCCTGGATCAGGCGGCGATGGATCGGGTCACGGACGTTGCGCGCGAGCTTCTGGCTCTGCGCGCGGTACTTGCCCTGGGCCTCCTGAAGTTTGGCCTGCTGTTCGGGGCCCGACTTCGTGCTGTTCTTGATGTCCTGGACGCTCTTGTTGTACTCCGCCTGCGCCTTGGAGATCTCCTGGTTGTACTGGTCCCAGTATTTGCCGTAGTCCTCGAGAGGAAGGTCTTCCGGGATGCGAGTGTCGCCGAAGTTGCCCTGCGCGAACGCACCCGAAGAAACGAACAACGCGAAAGACACAGACACAAGAAGTCTCTTCACAAGTCACCTCACGAATCACGCATCCTACCGGATGGGTGTCACTCCCGCGCCGGGCGTCACGGGAGTCATCGGCACACCCGTTGCCGGTGTACCCACTCCGACAGCCGGCGGAGCGATCGCGCCCGCGCCGCCCGTTTCGTCCGGCGTCACCGGCCCGCCATTCCCGCACTTCGGACATCCGCCCGTCGGCGGTCCGTCCGCCACAGGCACCAGCCATCGGTAACCGCACACGGAGCAAGTCACAAGGGCCTTGTCTCTGCCGCAACCGCAAACCGGGCAATTCGGGGCCGGCTGACCGCCGGGCGGCACCACGGTCGTGTATCCGCAGAATTCGCAGGTCACCGTTCCGCCCTGCCCACCCCCCACAACATTCGTGGGAGAAATCGGAAGGCTCGTTGTCACAGGCGCGCCGCCGCCACTGCCGCTCCCCCCGCCACCTCCGCCGCCGCCACTGCTTCCCCCAACGGCAGCACCGGACGATGATCCGCCGGCCGACGTTGTACCGCCGGCGACCTGTTCGCCTTCGCCTGCAGACGACCCCTCTTCTCCATCGGACTTGTCTTTCGTTCCGCCGAAAATCGATCCCGCGGCCTTGTCCGCCGCGGCCGAACCGAACGCCGTCGCCGCGGCCGACACTCCATCCTCGAATCCCTTCTGAATGGAATCGCCCAGCGTCTTTCCCCAACTCGTTTCCTGATCGCTCTTCGCGGTGCCTTTCGCCGTCGCATCCTTCGTGTCCTGCGCGTCGGCGCCGGCGACATCCACCACATGACCCGCGGCGGCGACGTCCAGATCGCTGGAGGTCTCTTTCGCCTGCGAGTCCGTGGTGACCTTGATGGTTTCAAATCCCTGGTCCGTCCTCTCGCCGCCCTTCGCGGTCTTGTTCCCGATAAACCCGCCGAGCGCGCCCTCGGGATCCGAAAGGATCGTTCCGTCCGGCGGCAGCGCGCCGATTCCGGCCTCGCTGCCCTCCAAACCCGGCGCATTCGTGTTGACCGAGGTCGGCATGCCGCCCGGAATTCCGTTTGTGTCGTACTGGGCGACCTGCTGGTCCATGCAGCCCGGCCGGTCCAGGTTCTCCATCGTGATCGTGTCCGTGCCGCTCGGATTACGCGGACGCGTGATGTCCACCCGTCCGACACCTTCGAGCGTCTGCGAGAAGCCATCCGATCCCTTGATCGTCACCCGCACGCGCTGGTTCGATGGCACCTCAACCCACATATTCAACGGACCATTGTCCATGGCCGTCGCACCGCCGCCGAAGGAACAGTCGACGGTTGAATCTCCGGCGCTCCCGCCGGCATCCGAGTCACCCGAGGACGGCGGCTTCGGAGAGCTTCCCGGCTCCTGCGGGCCTTGAGAACCACCCGCTCCCGAGCCTCCCGCCGGCGGAGGTTGCGAAGGCGGCGCCGGGGGCGGCTGCGGAGTTGAACCGCTCGCGGGTCCGCCCTTTCCGCCGGAAGTTGTCTTCTTTCCCCCGGGTGTCGTGGTCGCCGGAGGAACATACTTGCCGGGCGTGGTCGGCGGCGGAGCGGTTCCCGTGCTCTCCGGCGCGGAGGTCTTCGTCCCCGTTGTCGGTTTCGAAACGGTCACCGGTTTCGTCGGCGGCTTCTTCTTGGTCTCCGGCGGCGGAGGCGGATGGAGCTTCTCGCATTCGGCATGCGAACGCATGCGAAGGCCGACGGACTGGCAGATTTCCGTCGGCACCTCCTGGCCGCTGACCTGATCGAACGTGGTGCTCCTGGCCCACACCTGGACGTACGTCGGATAGTATTCGGCCGGCCGCGTGTAGACCCACTGTCCGTCGAAGTAGCCGCGCCTGAGATCCGGCGCGGTGAACGTCATGCTGGACGACCGCGTGGACGTCCACGCATCCTTCGGACCATCCGCGGGACGCTGCAGGGGCCAGCCGGCGTAGTAGCGGTATTCGTAGTCGCCGCGACCGCCCTCGCAAACGATCTTCACGTTGATCTTGTCATTCGGGCAAAACTCGACCGGGTCCGCGATCACCTTGATCTTGAAGGGCTTCTCGTAGGGCTTCTGGTACTTCGCATCGATCTCCCCGCGCACGTAGCCGGAGTTGGTCGGAAGGTTGAACGACGCGAGGCAATCCGAGATGCCCGGATTCCCCCACTTGATGAAACTGCGCCAGCAGACGAAGCCCGACGCCATGCACGGACCATTGGCCAGGCTCCCGCAGGAATGGGCCTTCGGATCGGCGTCCTTGGGGATCTCCGTGTTATAGCCCTGCGCAACCCACGGATTGGCGCCCAGCGACTTCGAGCACAGACAGTCGAGCAGCACCTCGACTTCATTGGTCGCCAGTTCGTTGAACCGGCGCGGCGGCATCTTCTTCGCGCCCTTGACCAGCTTGTCGCGGACGCTCGCGAGGATGTCGCGGAAGGTCTTCACGTCGCCGTTCTTGTACGCGGCCGCGGCGGCGGCGGCGGTGGCCGGATCCACGCCGGCGGCGATGAGTTGGCCGTAGATGTCCTTGCTGCCGTCCAGCAGGCCCTTGGCCGCCAGCGCATCGTACTCGCTCTGGTCGCGCGGCCGCACGCCCTCGAGCATCCAGCCGGCAAGCGAACTGCCGGCGTAATCGCCGACCCCGTAGCCGAGGCCGCCGGCGATGATCCCTGTACCGATGACCACGGCCGCGCCGACCGCCGTCACGGGCGCGCCCAGAATTCCCGCCACGCCCAGCCCCACCGCCGCGCCCAGCCCCAGGCCACCGACGAAACCGCCGATGGCCTTGCCGGCGACATACGTCTTCGCCTCGTCCGGCGCGTTCAAGGCGCCGGTGATTCGATGATATCCGTCGTAAATCATCAGGCCGGGGCCGAGGACTTTCATGACCTTCTCAAATCCCTTCATGACGGTCGCGCCGCCCGTTGGGCCCTGCGCGGCCTTCGCCACGCCTTTCGCGAAATCATTGCCGTACTTCGTCTTGATCATCTCCATCGCCTGGCCCTTCTGGCTCATCGGCAGGTCGCGCAGGCTGTCGGCAATGGCCTGCTGGCAGGCCGGTGCGGCCTTGGGGTTCGCGTTCGCCACCCTCGCCAGGTCCTCAATCGTGCTCTGCGTGGCGTTGTTAAGAGCGTTCTTGGACAGCGGGCCGATCTGCTCCGATTGCGCGATGGTGTCGGCGCCGCGATTGTTCTTCAACGTCTCGGTCAGCTTGCCGGACGGCGACTCCGTTCCCGGCGCGGCCGCCACGCCCGCCTCGCCGCGAATCTTCGCGCCGACGTTCTCGATCTTCTCGATGTACTTCGCGCCCTGCGAATTTTCGATCTGGGCCTTCGCGCGCAAATCCTGCACCTGCGGGCTGTTTTCGCCGTAGACCTTGGCCAGGTTGTTCGCCTCGGCGGTGGTCTTCGCCGCTGCGTCGAAATGCGACTGCGCCTGGCCCTGCAATTCCTTGACGTAGCTGCCGACTTCGTTGATGACGATCGGCTCGCCCTTGGCCATCGCCCCCTCGACCCGCGCGGCGGCGGGATCCTTGTACGTCGTGCCGCCCTGGTTGTTGATGTCGTTGCAGATCTTCTGGAACTCCTGCGGGTTCGTGGTCTTCGGGTCGGGCATCAGGTCGGTGCCCGTGTTGACCTTGCTGCCGGGCGGCTTCTTCAGGTACTCGTTGACCTTGCGGTTGTATGTGTCGTTCAGCCTCTTCCACTGCTCGTGAGTCAGGGGCTTGCCGTCCTTCGTCTTCACGTTGACGTCGGTGTCCGTGCCCGCCAGGGGATCGCTCTTCGGCTCCTTGATCTCCACGTCGAGCCCGCACTCCGTAGCGGAATCCTGGATGATGGAGTTATTCTTCGCCGTGAATGCTTTCTGGCTGCCTTGGTACGCCTGGTTGTTGATGCCGCCGTTCTGCGTGCCGCGCGCGCCCATTCGATTGATCGACTGGTTGTACTCGAAGACGGTTTGAAGGTCCGCGGGCGACGCGTTCCCGGCGGCCACCCGCGCGGCGGCGTCCTTGACGGCCTGGCTCCACTCGCCCGCGGCGGACAGGACACCGAGCAGGACGATCAGCAGTCCGGCCCACCCCACCCGGCAACACACCGTTCCCTTTGAAGAAATGTGCTTCATGGAGAAATCCTAGCGTTGATCCTCGGGCGGGGTGTCGTCGCTGAGCGCATCCTTGAACGCCTTGAAGTCGGTTTCCATCATCATCTGCTTGAGCTCGGGACTGTGATCGACGAGTCGATTGTGCACGGTGACGGAGATCGTCGCGCCGATGTCCGGCGTTTCCGCCAGGAGCTTACGCCCCGTCGCCGTGTTGTAGAACGCGATGAGGTCCAAGACCTCCTTCTCCGTGAACTTCTTCATGTACAGCGCGACGATCTCGTCCTTCAGCGCCTCCCAGCTCACGTACTTGCGCACGTACGCGTCCACCGCATCCTTGTACGCGCCATCCTCCGCCGCGGCGCCCGTGAGCGCGGCCGAAATCTGCATGACGCTGCGGTTCACCGTCTCCGGCATGTCGATCTGCTCGAACAGCTGTTCGACCGCCGCGCGATGGCCGGCGGGTGTGCTCGCGGGCGCCGGCTTGCCGGCCGACGCCCCGCCGACGAACGCGTCGGCCAGGCTCCGGTTCTGTCCGAACGCGCTGGAGTTCAGGAGAAGAAACAGGATCCAGAGGAGACAAAACACGCCGCGAAGAAGCTTCATGAGGACTCCTTTTTTCCAACCCTTGGAAAAAATTCCCGCGGATTTTCCAAGGGTTGGAACTTTTTATTTTTCCGGGGCAGGCGGCCGGATTTCCACGGGCGCCGTGCGCCCGCTTTCCAGGCCGTCCTGGTCCACCGCGCTGACCATGACCACCAGTTTCTTTCCAATGTCCGCTGACGACAATGTGTACTCCGACGCTTCGGTCGTCGTGAAGAGATCGGCCATGACAAACCCCTTCTTCCAGATCCTGTACTCCTGGATATCCGGCTGATCCGGCGGGGTCCACGTCAGCAGGGCGCCGCCCTCGTTCAACTCCGCTTTCAAGTCCGTCGGCGGGAGAGGAAGAGGCTTGGTCGCGCCTTCAACCGGCTCCGTCCACGGGCTTTCGAGCGTGTCCGTGTCGATCGCCTTGACGCGGTAGAGGCGGCCCGCGCCATCCGGCAGTTTCGATTCCGTCGCGGAAGGCTGTCCGTCTTCCGGCGCAGGCACGCGCGCGATCTCCCGGAAACGGGCCGTGCCGGCGGCTGCCGATTCGACCACGTATTCCTTGATGTCCATCTCGGCGTTCGGGCTCCACGAAATCTCCACCGACTTGGGCCGGTTGGTCGTCGCGCCCAGTTCGATCGGCGCGACCGGCGCAAACTTCGTCGTGGCGGAAACAATTTCGGAGGGCTCGGACACGGCGCGCGCGGTGTTGAACGCGACCAGCCGGTACCGGTACTCCGTGCCGTCGAGAAGCCGGCCAAGGGCCGCCGGTTTCGCGCCGCCCTTGTCGACATATCCGGCGGTCTCGCGGCCGTTCACCGTCGCAATCACGGCGAAGTCCCCGCCGTCGGGCGCGGCGCGAAGGACGTCATAGCCGGTCACTTTTTCGTCGGGCGAAACCGTCCACGCCAGGGGCACCTCCCGCGGCCGCCCGAACGTGGCGGCAACGCCTTCGACCACCGGCGGCGGTTTGCGCGTGGTCGCCGACACGGGGGAGCAGCTCTTGCTCTCGGCGGTCACGGCGTCGACCGCAACAATGGCGTACTGGTAAGTGTGATCGTCCTCCAGGTTGCCCGGATCGCGCCCGCCGTCGAGGTACTTCGTCTCGCGCGCCTTGACGGAGGCGATTTTGGCGGTGGGCGTCTCCTCGTTGTCCTTCCGGTAGATGTCGTAGCGGACGATATCCGGTTCCGGATTCGGGCTCCACGAAAGGGGCACGCATCGCACCTCGCTGCTGACGGCCTGCAGGTCCGCGACCGGCGCGGGCGGCGGCTCGGTGACGACCTCGACCGGCGGCGACGGCTGGCCGACGGACCCGACGCGGTTGACCGACGTGACGCGGTAGAGGTACTTCGTTTCGTCCCGCAGATCGGACTGCGCCGTCCCGCCCTCGCGGAAAACGAGACCTTTCACCTCGCCCCTCTTAATAAAGCGGTCCGGCGCGTCGGGATCGTTGCGTTCGACGATGTACCGGGTCACGCCTTCCGACGGCGGCGCGCCCCACGTCACCTTGACGGCCCTCGAACCGTCCGGCACGGCCTGGATGTCCGCCGGCGGCTCCGGCGGCGGCGCGGTCATGCTTTCGACCACGTCCGACGGCGCGCTTTGCAGCCCGCTCGCGGAGACCGCGGTCACGCGGTAGTAATAGACGGTGCTGTCCTCCAGGCCCTCGTCGTCCACGTATTCCCCGCGGCCCGCCGAGGTCTTGCCCAGAAGCGTGAAGGGCCCGTCGGCCTTGTCCGCTCGCTCGATCTTGAACTGGCTGGCGTTGTCGGACGGAGCGGTCCACGTGATCGTGACTTCGCGCAGGCCCATGTCGGAAAGTTTCAGGCCGCACGGCGGTTTCGGGGGTTGCTCGGGTTCCGCGGTCATTCCGACGACGGCGTCCGGGGATTCCTCGCGGGCCGACGAGGCCGTCTCGACGGGCCGCGGAACCTTCCGCTGGACACCCCACTTCTTGTAGAGCCCCGCGGTCATTTCATGAACGACATCGCGTGCGTGTTCCGAAAGCGTGGCGCTCTTGCTGTCCGCCCGCTTGGCGAGGTCCACGCTCCACATCACCTTGCCGCTCTTGCAGTCGATCAGCCGGACGGTGATCCCGACCACGGGAAACGCCGCGCCGCGGTAGGCCACCGTGCTGTATTCGTCCACCGTTCCGATGATCACGCCGTCCGCGCCGAGCATGCTGCCCACCTCCGTCGCCTTGGACAGGGACAGGCCGGCCAGCGAGAGCTCGGACTCGCTGAGGACCTTGGACATCTGGCTGCGTTCGACCAGTTCATAGCGGCCCGCGCGCAGCATTTCCGTGACGAACATGTCGGACACGGACGAACCGATCAGGTCCGTGGGCCCCTTGAACGGCATGACCGCCACTTTCCAGATCGGGCACGGCACCGGCGCGACGAACACGTTGGCCTCGGACTCGGTGTTCAGAAAGTAGGCCTCGTCCGTCGTCGCGCACCCGCCCGGCAGGAATGCGGCCGCAAGCGCGAACAAAACCGGAAGAACCATGCGGACAGTAAGGTTTTTCACAAGCGCCACTCCTGTTACTGGGATGCGTTCTTCTGGCGGTCCTCAACCGCCTTTTCGATCTTCGAAAATTCCCGTGTGTACGGCACAGGATCCTCGACCACCACCTGCTCTTCCGTGGCCTGCGCGTTGACCGTGATGTTCTTGCGGGTGAAGAGGGAGTTGACCGGGTAGCTGTAGGTCACGGCGGGAAGCGCGCCGAAATTGACGATGGAAATGCGGACGCGCGACCGGCCGCCGCCCCAGGGCTCGATGTGCGCGGTCAGCTTTTCCCAGCGCGTCCACTGGTTGATGATCGACTCGTCGCCTTCCTTCCGGGGCTTCGCCCTCTTCTTCGCGTCGTGATCCCGTCGCCAGTCCTCCGAAGGCCCGATCGTGTCCGGACGTTTCTTCGTGTACGCCATGATCAGGCCGCTGTCCTTCTGAACATCCTGAATGTCCCAGGCGTTATCCTGGAGGACGGCGATCACGGCGGAGAACGCGGTGTCGAAGTTCGTGTCGAACGTGCGAGTCTGGATCTCCTCCCGTTCGGCGGCAGTCAGCGGAGGAGGTTGATAGACGATGGGGCCGCGCGAAGCGCAGCCGGTAAAGAAAGAGGTTTGGAGCAGCACCCCAAAGACAACAAAAGCCTTTCGCCTCATAACCTCCCCCTGATGTACTGATCGAAGCATCGCAACGGCTTATACACATCAGGCTACCGGGGGAAGAGATGCAAGGCGAGTTGAAAGTAGGCCGAAAACGAGCCTGCGGAAGAGGAAACTACGAAATACGCGAAAGGCGCAAAAAGGGAAACGGTTTTTGCGATAAAGTCCGTCTGTTCTCTGTGTCTCCGCGGTAGTTCTTCCTTGGGATAAGGAATAGAGGGTCTACGACTTCTTGCTGCCGAATCGGATCATCCAATCCACCGTGGCGCGTTCCCAACCGATGTCATGGCCGGCCTTCTGGCTTTCGTAGTACTTATGAAGCGAAATCTCACGCTTCATGTCCTCCCACTGCCGGACAAGCCGCGTGGTCTTGACCCAGTCGGCACCACACTCGCGAGATGGCCTTACATCGTCACTTCTCATGCGGCAACACACCTCTGCTCGAGATTTAACAAAAAACTAAGGAACATCGTGTGACCGATCAACAGAAAATTAGGCACCGGTCCCTTGAAATCTATATACAGCATTAAGCCTGACAGTGTCACCACAATATATTGTGGTGGTGTTTACTCGATTCGGCAGATGACGCCTTTCAGGTATTCGCTTTCAGGGAAGACGGCCAGCACAGGATGGTCCGGCGGCTGGCTCAGGGTCTCCAGGATCTTCACGTTGCGCCCGGCGTCGACGGATGACCAGCCGATCCTTGAAATCACCCGCGAGATCGAGGCGCATAGCGTGATAGAACCGGCCCGTCACTCAGCTTACTTGAAACGGATGCGACACGTTTCCAAGCGTACATGTTCCATGCCATGATCCGTTAACCCATACAGCATCGCAGGAAACAACTGCCGCGAACTTCTGAACTCTCAGATACTTGCGAACCGCTGTCGTTACGCGCTTAATGCTCAGTTTAGCGAGAGGCTTCCGAAGTCCCAGCGCCTGAATTTGTCCGGAATGAACAGCCGGTATGGTAATCGTGGCCATGTCGCCCCTTTGGCACTAGCTAGTATGGCAATCGCGACAGATTCCAAACTTCATTTGAAGACAGGGCGCGTCCGTAAATGCGAACATCATCAATGGTGCCAACAAAATAGTCCGAAACATTGTAGTACGACCCAATGCTGGAACCGAATCCAAACCCCGTGTTCCATAGACCTGTGTTTGTGATGTTCGTAGTCGCAACTAGAATGCCGTTCCTGTACAGGTTCAGATACTGATTCTTTCGATACACGCAGGCAATATGAGTGTCGTTCGCGTCAGACGGCACCCGCAGGTAGTAGTAGGCTTCATCGTTCAGTTTAGCCGCGAATTCAACATTGGTTGACGTGCAGCGTATGGCACACTCGCCGTCTTCCGGCGCCAGGAATATCGCGTTCTTCACGGCACTTGCATTATCCGACTTTACCCACACCGAGATCGTCAGACCTTCTACAGTTGGCGTGTACATGCCATTTGGGATGGCAATCTTGGCGCTCCCATTGAAGTAGTACGCAGAGGACGCTCTGCCGAAACGGTCACTTGTGAGTGCTGCTCCAGATACCGTTCCGTTGAATCCATTTCCGCTCTGGTCATTCGCATCCCCATTAAAGGGATACTAGGCAATCAGCCCATTAAGAAGGTTCGTATCAGGTGCTCCCCGTGCTCGAAAGAACATCGGCCACTCGGTCGAACTGGAGAAGTTGGTCACCACGGCCTGACCCAACGTGTACCAGTTCGTGCGAATCGGATCGGATAGCGAGGATGCCCACTCAATCGTCGCGGTTGTCCCAGCTTGGAACCCGAGGATGGTCATCATGCCGCTGTTGTCGAATGAGGATATTACACCGGTTTGTTCCGCCTGGCTTACAAACGGGAAGATCGCAATCAGTGACGCTACAAGGATCCCAGACTTCATATGTCCCTCCTCCTTACTTGTCGAATGATGCACTACTATAGTGTGTAGCCCGTTCCATGTACAGCCTCCATGATTTCCGCCGGTGAAATCCAAGGCGACGAAGCGCAAATCTGTCGACCTGATTCGCCTCGGCCTCGCAATCAGGAAGAGGCGAGGCTCTCTTTCTCTATCCCAGGAAAAGCTCGCGGAAATCGCCGATGTCCATCGTAACTACATCGGATTGGTCGAGCGCGGGGAGCAGAACATCTCCGTTGAAAATCTGATCCGACTCGCCAGAGCCTTGAAGTGCAAAGCGTCTGTCGTCATGGATGACGCGGAGCTCTAGTGTTGTGTCCCGAGAACAATCTTGCACAGGGCGGTGTCGTAGAAGCGGCACCCTGCAGCTTCCTGACGCGGCTGGAAGCCGCGTCTACATTGCCAAACAGTGCCGGAAAACCTCTGGGACACCAGACGAAGAACCCGACGCGCGGCAGGAGTTTACCCAACCGCCACCTCGACTTGTGTAACGTAGACCTCTCCGTGCAGGCGGGACTTGATTTCCTCGGGGGACGCGGCTTCGAAGAACAACTCAAGAGCTTCCTGAAGGTTCTTCCTGGCCTCATCAATGGAGTCACCTTGACTGGCTATATCCAACTCGGGGCAAAGAGCCACGTACCCGTCGCCCTCTCTCTCGATAATCGCGGTTAATTGTCTCGTCATGTGACCTCCACTTCTTCTGTCAGAATACCACGGCGGCGACGGAAAAGCCATCGCCTACTTCTGTCACTCCACCCGGCAGATGACGCCCTTCAAGTACTCGCTTTCGGGAAAAACGGCGAGTACGGGATGGTCGGGCGGCTGGCTCAGGGTCTCGATGATCTTCACGTTGCGCCCGGCGTCGACGGACGACCAGCCGATCATGGTTTTGAAGTCCGCGGCGGATACCTGGCCGGAGCAGGAGAACGAGGCCAGGATGCCGCCGGGCGTGAGCAGTTTCATGGCGAGCAGGTTGATGTCCTTGTAGGCCCGAAGCCCTTTCTCCACCTGCGAGCGGTTGGCGACAAAGCGCGGCGGGTCCAGGATGATCATGTCGAAAGTCTCGCCGGTGTCCCGGAATCGGCGCAACGCATCCGGAACATCCGCCTTGAGATACTCCACGGGGACCGCCGAGCGGTTCAGCGCCACGTTCTCGCGCGCGCGGGCCAGCGCGGCCTCGGACCTGTCCACGCCGAGGATCTTCGCCGCGCCGGCCGCGGCGGCATGCACTTCGAACGCGCCGGTGTAGCAGTACGCGCTCAACACGCGGCGGCCGCGCGCGTACGACGCCGCGCGCACGCGGTTCACACGCTGATCGAGGAAGTAGCCGGTCTTCTGGCCAGACCCCAGGTCCACATCGAACAGAAATCCGTTCTCGCGGATTCGAACCGGCGGCGCGTTTTCCGGAAAGGCGCCCGGCAGGGCAGTCGAATCGAGTTTCTCGCGCTCCACCGAATCCTCGTCCGCGACAACATGAACGCGCTCGATGCCCGTCCGATCCTTGACGCATTTCAGGATTCCGTCGAGAAAAGGCAGAAGCGCCTTGGCGCTGACCTGCACAGAGAGAACGTCGGCGTAGCGGTCAACGATCAAGCCGGAGAGGCCGTCGGACTCGGAGTAGATCAGGCGGTACGAGTTCGTGTTCTGCCGCGTCTCGGCATCCCCAAAAAGCTGGTCGCGGAACGCCAGCGCGTTCTCCGCGCGGGCCGCGAAGAAGACCGCATCCAGAGCCTGATCCTGCTGCCGGGTGTACAGACGAACCGACAGGGCGGCATCCGGATGGATCAGACCGCGGGCCAGCCATTCGCCGCGGTTTGTGACAACGTCGGCCACGTCGCCGACTTCGGCCGCGCCTTCCACTCCGGCGATCGCCCCGGAGAACACCCACGGATGCCCATGCGCGACTGGCCGCTCGCGGCCCTGCTTCAACGTTACCGTGACGTTCTTCATGAGGAGATGCTCCCGCCTTCAATACGCCCGCCACTCGGAAATCGCAAATCTCAAATGGATCGTTCGCTCCAGGATGAGATATTGAAAAAAAGCACGCATGGGGTACTCTTCCGACCAGGGGTGGAACATGGTAGCGATACATCCAGAATTCGTCATAGGCGAAAAGAACGAGAAGAAAGCCGTCATGCTCCCGTTTGCCGAATGGCAACAGATCATGGAGGAACTCGAGGAATTGGAGGACATTCGCTCTTTAGACGAGGCGAAGTCCCAGCCCTCTGATCCTGTTCCTTTTGAATCTGTGGTCAAACGGATTGAACGGGGAGAGTCCCCGTGACCTATCAGATTCTGATCGAGCGCTCTGCAGCAAAGAGCCTCGCGCGAATCACGTCCCCTCACCGAGAGCGGCTGACCGAAGCCATTCAGAATCTCGCCGCGAACCCTCGCCCACCCGGAGCCAAGAAACTCAGCGGTCGCAATGCCTGGCGTATTCGCGTGGGCACATACCGTGTTATTTACGAAATCAACGACAAGGAACTCAGGATTCTTGTCGTCGTCGTTGGTCCTCGCCAAGACGTCTACAAGCAATAGAAAAGAGAGCCAGGCCATTGAGGCCGTCGGCGGCCGCCTCAGTTCCCTGGCTGATGTGATGGAGTACACCCGTGCGCGGCATTATCCAGATTGCCGGAGTCGTCGACCGTGAGGAAGCGGAGATGCTCATTGCGGAGGGCGTGGACTGGATCGGCTTTCCGTTGCGCCTGACGGTACACCGCGAGGATCTTTCCGAAGAGCAGGCGGCGGAAATCATCCGCGGCATTGTCCTGCCGAACCGCGCCGTGCTCATCACCTACCTGCGGACGGCGGAAGCGGTTCTCGCGTTATGCAGGAAAATCGGCGTGACGACGGTTCAACTCCACGGCGATACCCCGCTCGCGGAAGTGGTGCGTTTGAAGACGCTCGCGCCGGACCTTTACATGCTCAAGAGCCTGGTGATCCGTTCGGGCAACTTCGAGACCTTGAAGGGCATCGGGCGCCAATACGCCGCGTGGGCGGACGCGTTCATCACGGATACGTTTGATCCCGCGACCGGCGCGTGCGGCGCCACGGGCAAAACCCACGACTGGAACGTGAGCAGGAAACTGGTCGAGTGTTCCCAGCGGCCGATCCTCCTCGCGGGAGGTCTCAACCCGGACAACGTCAGGCAGGCCATCGAGCAGGTCCGACCCGCGGGCGTGGATGCACACACAGGCGTCGAGGGGCCGGACGGACGCAAGGATCGAGACAAGGTTCGCCGTTTCGTCGCCGAGGCGCGGGCGGCATTCGACTCATTGAACGCGTGACCTCACGGGTGTGAGCCGCCGGAAAAGCCGTTTTTGAGGCCATCCAAGTCGCTCGCAGTCACGAAGTTAATCATAAACTCGTGAGCCACAAAGATTTAACTTGAAACATCCGTCTTGAAACTTGAAAATTACGGCCATGGTTGAACTTCCGGCCATTGTATGTAACTCCGCCGGCATTCACTGCCGGCCATCGGCCGTCATCATCAAGGAAGCGATGAACTACCCGGGCTCGATCCGCGTGACGGCGAACTCGCGCGAGTCCGACCTGCGGTCGGTGATGAGTTTGTTGGCGCTCGGACTGCACCAGGGAACTGATCTCACGATTCGTGTTTCCGGTCCGGACGAGCAGTCGGTGTGCAGGAAACTGGTTGACCTGTTCCAGACTCACTTTGATTTTCCCCCGCGCGCCGAAGGCGAGCCTCCGATCTCCCTCGAAGCGCTCGAGACGTCCGCGACCCCGCCCCAATCCCCCAGTTGAGCTTTTTGAACATTCCACTTTCCTTCTGTAAGCTCTTTGGGTAGTGTAACTGTAGTTATGGCGAGAATTCTTCTTGTTGATGATGAAGAGTCCGTGCTTCGCACCGTGGGCATGCTGTTCCGCAGCGAAGGGCACGAAGTGGTTCCCATTCGCGAGGGCCAGAAGGCCATCGACATGATCAAGTCGGAGGAGCAGTTCGATCTTCTCCTTGCCGACATCCGCATGGAACCGGTCGACGGCATGCAGGTCATCAAGATGGCTCACGAGTTGCGCCCGGCCATGCCGATCGTCGTGATCTCGGCCTATTGTTCCGAAAAAACGGTCCGCCAAGCCATTTCCCTCGGTTGTTGCGCGTACGTGAAGAAGCCTTTCAAGACCGAGGAAGTTCTGGAAGCGGCCCGCAAGGCGCTCACCCCGGCAAACCCGTAGTTCAACCCTCCCGGCACGGAGGCGCCACAGCTTTTCTTAATTAGGCTTGCACGCATTTTCAGGGAATGTAATCTGTCCCCAGTTATGAACGGAAACTGGCATGTTGGTTGGCGCGACGGGGTCCCTTGTCGGGACTGACGCCTTCCGACTGCTTTGCGGACCCCGGTGAAACAACCGGGGCTTTTTTTTTGGAGTGATGGAGTACTGGAGTGATGGAAGAGGAGGCTGATGCGGCTTCCGCCAGTACTCCCTGGAATTGACTGCTATGCTGGCAAAACGAATCATACCGTGCCTCGATATCACGGGCGGCCGCGTTGTCAAAGGCGTGAAGTTCGTGCAATTGCGCGACGCCGGCGACCCCGTGGAGTGCGCCCGCGCCTACGAGGCGCAGGGCGCCGACGAACTGACCTTTCTCGACATCACCGCGTCGCACGAAGCCCGCGACACGATCGTGGATGTTGTGCGGGCCGTGGCGAAACAGGTTTTCATGCCCCTGACCGTCGGCGGCGGCGTGCGCACATCCGCCGACATCCGCAAGATGCTCCAGGCCGGCGCCGACAAGGTTTCCCTGAACACCGCCGCGCTGAAGAACCCGGATATCCTCAACGAAACGTCCGAGATGTTCGGGAGCCAGTGCATCGTGCTGGCCATCGACGCGCGGAAAAACACGGATCGCCCAGGTTGGACGGTGTTCACGCACGGCGGGCGGAACCCGACGAAGCGCGATGCCGTGGAGTGGGCGAAGGAAGGCGTTCAGCGAGGGGCGGGCGAAATCCTGCTGACCAGCATGGACCGCGACGGCACGAAGGCGGGCTACGACCTGGAGTTGACGCGGGCCATTTCCGAAGCCGTCTCGGTCCCGGTCATCGCCTCGGGCGGCGTCGGCACGCTGGAGCACATGTACGACGGGATTGTGGAGGGCAAGGCGGACGCCGTTCTCGCCGCATCGATTTTTCATTTCGGCGAGTTCACGATCCCGCAGGTGAAACAGTACCTGAGGGACAGAGGTGTGGAAGTGAGGCTGTGAACCACGAATCGACACGAATGAACACAAATGCATCCGTGTGAATTGGTGTCCATTCGTGGTTAACGACTGAGGAAGAACATGAACAATCTTGAAGAAAGCTCGGAACTGAAACTCGACTGGGCGAAGCTGGAGAAGGCCGTCGCGTCCAGCCCGGGCATCGTGCCGGTGGCGGTCCAGAACGCGGACACGAGCGAGGTGATCCTCGTCGCATACACGAACGAACTCGCGTTCCGGAAATCACTGGAAACGCGTTCGCTGGTTCTCTGGAGCACGTCGCGCAACGAGCTGTGGGAAAAAGGCAAAACGTCCGGCGAGACGTTCGATCTGATCGAGGTCCGCGTAAACTGCGAACAGAACTCCCTGCTCTACCGCGTTCGCCCGCGCCGCGGCGGCATCTGCCACACGAAGAACCGGAAGGGCGAGCCGAGGAATTGCTATTACCGAAAGCTGGATTTGGCTGGCGGAAAACTGGAGAACACGGATCCGTAAACGTCATTTGTCAGTAGTCCGTTGTCAGTTGTCTGGCAACGGACCACGGACAACTGACCAAGGACAACGAAATATGTCGTATACCCCCGACAAGAAAACCTTCCTCGAAAAAGCTGAACACGGCAACCTCGTCCCCGTGTGGCGCGAGCTGTTGGCGGACATGGACTCGCCGGTATCGGCCTACGACAAGGTGCGCGAGCACCTACGGAAGAAAGACCACGCCTCGCACACGTTCCTGCTGGAAAGCGTGGAGGGCGGCGAAAGCGTCGGCCGCTACTCGTTCATCGGCGGCGCGCCCCGGGCCATTCTCCGCGCGTACGGACGGCGGGTCACGATCCAGGAACCCGGCCAAGCCGAGAAGACGCTGACGGAAGACGGCGACCCGCTGAACGAGCTCAAGCGCTACATGGCGCGTTTCAAGCCGGTGATCGACCGGCACCTGCCCCGTTTCACCGGCGGCGCCGTCGGATTCCTCGGGTACGACTGCGTCTCGTTCTTCGAGAAGAAGGTGCCGACCCGTTCCGACAACGCCCTGCGCGCGCCGGACATGGTGTTCATGGTCACCGACGCGCTGATCATCTTCGACCGCGTCCGGCACAGCGTGAGGATCATCGCCAATGCGTTCATCGACGGCGACGCGGGCAAGGCGTACGACAGCGCGGTCAACACGATCGATTCCCTCTGCGCGGCGCTCCGCTCGCCGAAATCCAGTTCGATGATCGACAGCGGCGCGTACCTCGGCGAGATCGTCCCGGAATCCAACACGAGCCGCGAGGAATTCGTGGCCACCGTCGAAAAGACGAAGGAGTACATCCGCGCCGGCGACATCATCCAGGCCGTCCTGTCCCAGCGGTTCGAGACGGAGTGCTCGGCGGATTCGCTGGACGTGTACCGCGCGCTCCGGTCGATCAATCCCTCGCCCTACATGTTCTGTCTCGATCTCGGCGACAGCGCGATGGTGGGTTCGTCGCCGGAGGTCCACGTGCGCAGCGAGGACGGCCACGCCGAACTCCGTCCCATCGCCGGGACACGGCCGCGGTCGGACGATCCCGCGAAGGACGCGAAGCTCGCGGAAGAACTGCTCGCGGATCCGAAGGAGCGCGCGGAGCACATCATGCTGGTGGACCTCGCGCGCAACGACCTGGGCCGTGTCTGCCAGTTCGGCACGGTCAAGGTGCCGGAGCTGATGGTCATCGAGCGTTACAGCCACGTGATGCACATCGTCTCCGACGTCACCGGCGAACTGCGGCCGGACACGGATGTCTACGAGCTGATGCGCGCGACTTTCCCGGCCGGCACGGTCAGCGGCGCCCCGAAGATCCGCGCGATGGAGATCATCGCGGAACTCGAGAAGGCAAAACGCGGGCCGTACGCCGGCGCCGTGGGTTACTTCAGCTTCGGCGGAAACCTCGACTCGTGCATCACGATCCGGACAATCATCCTGGACCTCGGCAAGGCCTACGTGCAGGCGGGCGCGGGCATCGTGGCGGATTCGGACCCGAACACCGAGTACGAGGAAACGCGAAACAAGGCCCGGGGGATGTTCAAGGCGCTGGCGCTCGCGCGTCATTTCGCGGCGGCCCGAAAGGCAGGCAGGAAATGATTCTGGTCATCGATAACTACGACTCGTTCACCTACAACCTGGTGCAATATCTCGGCGAACTGGGCGCCGAGGTCCGCGTGGTCCGCAATGACGAAGCCTCCGTGGACGATCTCGCGGCCCTCAAGCCCGCGAAGCTGCTGGTCAGCCCGGGGCCGTGCACCCCGTCGGAGGCGGGCATCTCCTGCGCGGCCATCGCGCGCTTCGGGCCGGTCATCCCGACGCTGGGCGTCTGCCTCGGCCACCAGGCGATCGGCCAGGTCTACGGCGGAAAGGTGGTCCGCGCCGGCCGGCTGATGCATGGAAAGACCTCCCCGATCCGGCACAACGGCCAGGGCGTGCTCAAGAACATGCCGAATCCCTTCGAGGCCATCCGCTACCATTCCCTGCTGGTCGAACGCGCATCCCTGCCGGCCGACCTGGAGATCACGGCGGACACGGAAGAGGGCGAGATCATGGGGCTGCGGCACAAGAAGCACCCGGTCTACGGCGTGCAGTTTCACCCGGAATCGATCCTGACGCAGAACGGCAGGCAAATCCTTGTGAACTTCCTGGGCCTGTAACCGCCGGCCCGCTGTTTACTGCACTTGTAACCCCGGTGCGGATGCCGTATTTTCCGGAAGAATCATGGACGAACGCCGGGACATCTATCAAACGCCCGAACCGGAACCGAAGAAGGAAGGCGATCTGCCGCGTCACGACACGACGCCCGCGGAATTCCGTGCGCGATCCGTGCGCAACACCGTCGTCTTCTCGGCGGTCATGCTCGTGCTGCTCGGCGTGGCCACATGGATCATCTCCCTCCAGGACAAGAAGAGCAAGGTGCCCGTCCCGGAGGAACCCCCCGCCAAGCTTCCGATGCTGACCATGTCGACCCCGTTGATCATGAGCAACCTGACGCCGGCGCGTTTGTCCGCCCCCCGGACCACGGAAGGGCTCTCCGAGGAAGAGGCGGCGGACGTCGATCCGGAGCGGATGGCCAGCGCCATGGGCGAAACGCGCATCGCGAACGACTATCTCATGGCGCGGGACCTGGAGAAGGCGGAGGCGCACGCGCGGAAGGCGCTGGAGATCTGGCCGAACATGAACGCCGCGATGCGGATGCTCGGCGCGATACACACCCAGCGCGGACAATTCGACCAGGCCATCCTCGAGCTTGAAAAAGTCCTGAAGAAGGACCCGTTCAGCGCAGAGACCTACAACAACCTCGCCACGGCCTACATGCAGAAGGGACAGATGGACAAGGCCGAGGAACTGCTGAACACCTCCCTGCAGATCACCCCGGACTACTACATCGCGTTTCTCAATCTCGGGCTCCTGAACCTCGCGCGCGGCCGGTACGACGCGGCGGCGGATTACCTGGAACGCGCGATCGAGCAGACGCCCAACGATCCGTCCCCGCGCAACAACCTCGCGGTCTCCCTGATGCGCATCGGGCGCTATGACGACGCCCGGAAACACCTGCTGTTCCTGATCGACCTGAATCCGAAGGTGCCGAACTGGTATTTCAACCTGGCCATCACCTACGTACTCGAGAACAATTACCCGGAGGCCATGAACTGGATCCGGCGGGGCGCCCAGCTTTGCTCGCCCATGACCTGCCAACGTTTTCTGTCCGACAGCGATTTCAAACCCATGCGGGACTATCCGGACTTCAAGAAACTGGTGGAAAGTCTCTCGCCCAACGCCCCCTCCGCACCCGGAAGCTAGAATGCCGATGAAATCCGAGAGGGAATCCGTTCTGAACAAAGTGGCCGCCGGCAAATTGTCGGTGAAGGCGGCGCTCCGTCTGCTCAATCCCCCAACGGAGAACAACCTTGGATTCGCCCGCCTGGACCTCGACCGGCACCGAAGGAAGGGCATCCCGGAAGTCATTTACTCGGCGGGAAAAACGCCGCAGCAGATCGTCCGGATCATCGCCGCGTTCAAGAAAGCACGCCAGAACGTGCTTTGCACGCGCGCCACGCGCGAGATGTACAGTGCGGTCCGGAAAGCGCACCCGCGCGCGGTCTTCCACGAGGCGGCGCGAATGATCTCGCTGGACGTGGTCGCACGGCCGAAGGCGGCGGGCCGCGTGTCCGTGGTCTGCGCCGGCACCTCGGACATTCCCGTGGCCGAGGAGGCCGCGTTGACAGCCGAGTGGATGGGCGCGCGCGTCGAACGAATCACCGACGTCGGCGTGGCAGGGCTGCACCGGCTGATGAATCACCTGGAGACGCTGCGCTCGTCGCGCGCGGTCGTCGTCGTCGCGGGCATGGAGGGCGCCCTGCCGTCCGTCGTCGGCGGGCTGATCGACCGCCCGATCGTGGCGGTTCCCACCAGCGTGGGCTACGGAACGAGCATGCAGGGCGTGGCCGCCCTGCTGGCAATGCTCAACACGTGCGTGCCGGGCATTTCCGTGGTCAATATCGACAACGGCTTCGGCGCCGGTGTCATGGCCGCGCTGATCAACAGAATTGGGGAGATGGAGTAATGGAGTGCTGGAGTCATGGGTGGAGGAGAAAAGGCGCGCAGCTCGCGTTTTCCACCTTCCAGTACTCCAGTACTTCATCACTCCACCACTCCAAGGAATATCTTCGGGCATGAAACTCCTTCAATTCGAGATGACCGGCGGCGCGAGCGGCGACATGATCCTCGGCGCCCTGATCGGGCTGGGCGTGGATCCGAAGCGCCTCGTCCAGGAACTCTCCAGCCTTCCCGTCGAGCCGTTCGATATCGAGGCCGCGCCGCTTCAGGGCGGCAAGATCCACGGCCTGCAGGTCGCCGTCCGCCTGCATGAACACACGCATCATCACGCTCGGCATCTCCGGGACATCGAAAATATTGTCACGGACAGCAAACTCCCCCCGGCGGTGAAGGAGTCGAGCCTGAAGGTCTTCCGCCGGCTCGGAGCGGCCGAGGCCAAGGTGCACGGGACGACCATCGACCAGGTCCATTTCCACGAGGTCGGGGCTCTCGATTCCATCATCGACATCGTCGGCTCCTGCCTTGGTCTGCACCTGCTGGGCGTGGACGACGTGGCGGTCGGGCCCTTTCCGGCCGGCCGCGGGACCATCGAATGCGCGCACGGCACATTCCCGAATCCCGCGCCCGCGACGGTGGAGTTGTTGCAGGGGTTCCCGATCGTTCAGACGGATGAAACGAAGGAACTGGTGACCCCGACGGGCGCGGCGCTCCTGACCACGTGGCGGAATCGCGAGCGCGCTCCGGACGGCAGCCGGATCCTGAACACCGCCTACAGTTTCGGACACCAGACGCTGGAGCAACGGCCAAATCTTCTTCGTGCCGTCCTGATGGAAACGGAATCGGACGCCCACTCCGGGACCTGCCTGGTGATCGAATGCAACGTCGATGACACGACGCCGGAACTGCTGGGCTCGCTGACCCGGCAACTCATGGACGCCGGCGCGCTTGACGCGTTCACCACGGCCGTCCAGATGAAAAAACAGCGCCCCGGAACCCTGTTGACCGTTCTCTGCGAGTCGGGGACGCGGGACGCGCTTGTGGATCTGATTTTCAGGGAGAGCACGACGTTCGGCATCCGGGAGCATGTCACGCACCGCACCATGCTCGCCCGGCGCACGGTGGAAGTCACCACACGCTACGGGGCGATCCGCATCAAGATCGGCCGGTGGAAAGGCCAGGATGTAACGTTTGCGCCGGAGATGGAGGATTGCATCCGGAGAGCCGGGGAACACAACGCGCCGGTCCGGGCCGTTTACGAAGCCGCAGCGGAGGCGGCGGCGCCCTTGCGCCGCTGACCGGACCGCACCAGGAGATTTTCATGCAGAGAATACGACCACTGATCCTTGCATTGGGCTTGTCCGCTTTTTCGATCCTTCCGTCCGCCGCGAATCCACTGACGGTGGCCGTGTCCAACTTCTGCGAGATCTCGAAAGGAACCGTCCTCAACGATGCGTGCGCGTTTTTCGAGAACGGCTCCGCGACCTGCGCGCTCAGATTCTTCGACGAAAAGCCCTGCACCTTCATCGTCGTCGCGCGCGGCGATCGGGGCTGCGGCGCCTGGCCGGAGCTCAAGGTCCGTTTCGATGGAGAGGAGCTCTTCAAGACGCGAATCGCTTCTGCCGACTGGGCCACGTATACCTTCGTGTCCGCAGTCGCCACCGGCACGCACACCGTCAGCGTCTGTTTTGAAAACGATTGTCTGACGGACGGCGAGGACCGCAACCTGTTCTTCTCGGGCCTGACGATCCTCCCGGCGGCGCGGGCCGATGATCCCGCTCTTCTTACAGCCGACGAGTACCAGGCTTTCCTCGATGACCGGCACGGGGCGCTGATCCGCGAGACCGAAGAGCGGATCGAAGCGATTCGAAAAGGCAACCTGGCCGTCAAGGTGCTCGATTCGCAAGGCCACCCGGTATCGAACGCCCGCGTGACCGTCACCCAGGCGCGCCACGAGTTCCCGTTCGGCACCGCGCTCGTTTCGGACCTGTTCACGCCCGGGGCCAACCACCCGGAGGCCATTGCCTACCGGGCCCAGGTAAAGAAGTACTTCAACCATGCCGTGACCGAGAACGCGCTGAAGTGGCCCGACATGGAACCGAAGAAGGACGAGGTTCACTACGAGGTCGTGGATGCCATGGCCGGCTGGTGCCGGGCGAACGGGATCTCCCTGCGCGGACACTGCCTGTTCTGGAGCTGCTTCATGCCGGAGTGGGCCAACGCTCTGTCGGACGTGGATCTCCGGTTCGCGATCATGCGGCGCGCGCGTAATGTCGTGGGACATTACCGCGGACTCATCAATGAATTCGATGTGAGCAATGAAATGCTGCACTGCACCAATCTCAACCAGCGTTTGGGCGACTCCATTTTCCGCCAGATGTGCGCGGAGGCGTCCGGCGCCAATCCCGACGCGGTGCTGTACGTGAACGATTACGGAATCCTCGAGGGTGACGAACTGGGCCGGTACGAAGACCAGATCCGTCATCTCCTCGAAATGGGCGCGCCCGTCGGCGGAATCGGCGTGCAGGCCCACTTCAGCGGCGCGGCGGACCCGGGACATATTCAGAGATCGCTCGACTCGCTTGCGAAATTCAACCTCCCGGTGAAGATCACCGAATTCGACTGCGTGGCGGCCGACGAGGCCGTCCAGGCGCGAACGCTGGAAGACGTGTACCGGATCGCGTTCGCCCACGAGGCCGTCGACGGCATCCTGATGTGGGGCTTCTGGGAGAAGCGGCACTGGAAGCCCGAGGCGGCGATCCTGCGCGCGGACTTTTCCAGGAAGCCGTCCGGCGAAATGTACGAACAGCTTGTCTTCAGCAACTGGTGGACCCGCGCGGAGGGGCAGACCTCGGCCGAGGGACTTTTTTCATGCCGCGCGTTCTTCGGCGATTTGAACGTCACCGTGAAGCCGGAAACCGGTTCCGAGGTGCGGCAGAAAGTGGCGCTCCAGAAATCGGCGGGCGAAGCATCGGTGGAAATCCGCCTCGCGGAGAAGCCGGCGGAAACGTCAAAGCCGGATGTCGATCCCTTGGATTACAGCAAGCCCGTCCAACGCTAAATGCTTGATCCGCGCCAGTTGAGCTTCTTGCGCAGAAGCGAGAAGTAGCTATAGCCCGGCAGGTGAATGAAACAGGCGGGCTTCGTGAAACGCCTGATCTCCAGGCGATCCCCCTGTTGAACGACGCAGCCCTCCTGCCCGTCGACCGAAAGCAGAAGCTTCTTGAGCGCTTTGACCACCTGCACCGTGATCCGGCTCCTGTCGGATACCACCAGCGGCCGGTTGCTCAACGTGTGGGGACAGATCGCGTTGATGACAAAACAGGGACTCTCGGGATGCAGAATCGGCCCCCCGGCCGACAGCGAATGACCCGTACTGCCCGTCGGCGTCGAGACGATCAGGCCGTCGCACACGTACGCGGTCACCGGCTCGCCGTCCACGGAAACCGACAGCGTGTTCACGCGCGAGGAAACTCCCCAGCCGACCACCACATCATTGAGTCCGCGATAACCCGCAATCTGTTTTCCGCGCCGGAACAGGCGGCACTCGGCGACGGATCGCATTGAAGTGGTGAAACTGCCTTTGCGAAGCACTTCGAGAACCCGGTCAAGGTCCCCCTCTGTGACGCTCGTCAGAAATCCCAGGCTGCCCAGGTTGACGCCGAGGACCGGCTTGTTGCTCCCGCCAAGAAGGCGGACGGCGCGCAATACCGTGCCGTCCCCGCCCAACGCCATCAGCGCGTCCACGCGACGCGCCAGATCCGCCTGCGAGACGCGTTGAGCGCCCGGAAGCAGACCACCGACAGCGTCGCAGGTGTACAGCTTCATGCCCAGCGCCGAGGCCTTCCTCCCCAGCTGACCCAGGGCGGCACGCGCGTCGGGCTTCCGGCAATTGACCAGCACGCCGACTTTTCTTATGACCTGACCTTTTCCCAACATGCCAGGAACTCCACATTGCCCGCCGGCCCTTTGATCGGCGACGGACACACCCCCAGCCACTTCAAACCCAATTCGTCCGTGCCGAACCGGCGCACACGCTCAACCACCTCGTCCCGGACCGCCTCGCTTCGCACCACACCGCCCTTGCCCACCTGCTCGCGGCCCGCCTCGAATTGCGGCTTGATCAGCGAAACGATGCGCCCGCCGTTCGCGAGGACCTGTGTAACAGCGGGCAGAATCTTAGTCAAGGAGATGAACGACGCGTCGATCGTCGCGAACTCCGGAACGGCGGGAAGGTCGCCCGGCACGAGATATCGCGCGTTCACGCCGTCCATGACGACCACGCGCGGATCGGAGCGAAGCGTCGAATGAATCTGCCCGCGGCCCACGTCGATCGCATACACGCGCGCCGCACCGTGCTGAAGCAGGCAGTCGGTGAATCCGCCGGTCGAGGCGCCCACGTCCATGCAGACCCGGCCCTGCACATCCAGTTCGAACCGGAGAAAGGCTTCTTCGAGTTTCTCGCCCCCGCGACTGACAAACCTCTCCTGTTCGACCAGCGCGACGAGAGCCTCCTTGGAGATCTGATGGCTGGATTTCGTCTCGACGCGCCCATCGACTTTCACACAGCCCGCCAGGATCAGCCTCTGTGCCTTCTCACGGCTTTCAACAAGCCCCATTTCCACCACACGCTGATCGAGCCGCACGCGTTCCATGGCTTCAGTGTTGCTCAAAAGGGAGGAAAGACAAAGTCAATAAACCGCAGAGAAGCTTCAGGGCCTGCCCTTGTCGAAAACGGGCATTCGATCGGCGACGATCTCGAAGTGGATCGGCGATCCGTTCCGCCGGACTTCCAGTTTCACCGTTTCTCCGACGCGATGCCGGAAGACGATTCGCTGGATGTCCCGCGCCTCGTACACCGGGCTGCCATCCACTTTGACAACGATATCGCCCTCCAGAATCCCGCACCGTGCCGCCGGAGTCCCACCATACACCCCGCCCACCAGCACGCCGGGATCCCCCGGGTTCACCTTGTCCGACGACATCAACTGCATCCCGAGCCACGGCCGATCGACCTGGCCGGACCGGATCAACGACTCCGCCACTCTCATCGCCATGTTCACGGGCACGGCGAAGCCGATCCCGATGTTGCCCTGCGACAGGGGTCCCCCCGTCTGAATGACCGCATTGATGCCGATCATGCGCCCGTCGGCATCCACCAGCGGACCCCCGCTGTTGCCCGGGTTGATCGAGGCGTCCGTCTGGATGAAATCCTCGTACGGCAGAAGGCCGACGCTCCGGCCTTTCTGGCTCACGATTCCGACGGTCACGCTGCTGTTCAGGCTGAAGGGGGACCCGATCGCGATCGCGAATTCGCCCACGCGGACCTTGTCCGAATCCCCAGGCTCCACCGGCGTGAGCACAGTTCCTTCCGGCGCCTGTATTTTCAGCACGGCCAGGTCGGTCATCGGATCAACACCGACCCGCCGCGCCGGATATTTCGTCCCGTCCTGGAGAGCGACCTCGATCTCCTCGGCGTTGCGGATGACATGGTTGCTGGTGAGAACGAATCCGTCCTTCGAAATGATGACGCCCGACCCCTGACCCGCGAGGCGTTCCGGAATGCCGTACACCCCGCCGAAGTAGATGTCCCGCGCCGCATGGTAGACGGTCGACTCCGTACGAATAACGACCACGGAGGGCATGACCCGCTCGACGGCATCCGCAAAGGAGTTGCCCAGCTCGCGGGCGTAATTCGGAGGGGCGCCGGCGGCCTCAAAGACCACCGGAAGCAGGAACAGACCGGCGATCAGACTGACGCAAAGACGTTTCATGCGTTACAGCCTGTTCAGACAACACCGCAGCGCAAATGTTCAACATCAGGACGGGTCTCCTCCCGGCTCAAACGGCTCGGTCGTGATCTCCTCGCCCTTTTTCGCGAGAATCTCGATCTTCTTTTCCACCTCGTTGAGCTTCTGGTTGCAGAACTTGACCAGCTCCGTCCCCTCTTCAAAGCAGGCCATCATCTTCTCAAGGCTCAGCGTTCCGCTCTCCATCTCGCCCACAAGGGTTTCCAGCCGTTCCAGCGCCTTCTCGAAATTCTGGGCCTTATCGTTTTTCTTCTCTGCCATGTTTGCCTCCCGATTCCTTTGAAATAACCTTGGATTCCAGGACCCCGCGCGCGACCTGCGTCTGCAGGACCGCACCCGCACCCACGTCCGCCGCGTCCCGGATAATCGCGCCGCCCTTCAGTCTTGTGATGCTGAACCCTCGATCCAGCACGGCCAGCGGACTCAGCGCCCTGAGCTGCGAGGCGATCCGGCGCACGTCCTGCCGCAGGGCGCCCGTCTTGAGTTCAACCCCGTGCGCCAGGCGGAGGCCGAGACTGTCGAGGCGCACGCGCCGTTCGCGCGCAGCGCCCTCCAGCCCGGTCAGAAGCGATGCGCGCAACGCATCGATGTGCTGGACGAACTGCCGCACGAGGTTGCGCGGTTCGCGGAACACGTAACTACGGCCCGCCGCGGTCACGCGGTTCCTGAGTTCAAGCGCGCGCTCGCGCAAGCACCGGACGAGGCGCGCGCCCACCTGCTGCAGCTGTTCCTCGAACGCAGCCTTCCGGCCGACCATCAGCTCCGCCGCGGCCGAAGGAGTCGGCGCACGCAGGTCGGCGACGAAATCGCTGATCGTGAAATCGATCTCGTGACCGACCGCCGAGATGACCGGGATCCGCGATCGGGCAATCGCCCGAGCGACGACTTCCTCGTTGAAACACCAGAGATCCTCCAGGCTGCCGCCGCCGCGGCCGATGATCATCACGTCGATTCCGCCCCGCTCGTTGAACAGGTCGATCGCCGCCGCGATCTCCCCCGCCGCTTCCCCGCCCTGCACCTTGACCGGCGCGATCACAATGTGAAGGTTCGGAAACCGGCGGGACAGGACGCTGAGGATGTCGTGAATCGCGGCGCCGGTGGGCGACGTCACGATTCCGACATGGCGCGGCAGGACCGGCAGGGGCTTCTTTCTTGACGCATCGAACAGTCCTTCCGCCGCGAGCTTCTTCTTGAGCGCTTCGAACGCCTCCTGCAGGCTCCCCTTGCCGGCCTCCTCCACCTTGCGCACGATGACCTGGTACTGGCCCGAGGCTTCGTACACGGAAATCTCGCCGAACATCCTGACCTTCACGCCGTCCTTGAGCGCGAAGGCCAGCCCCCGCTGGGCGCCCTTGAAGAAAACCGCCGCGATCTGCGCGCTCTCGTCCTTCAGCGTGAAGTAGAGGTGGCCCGACGACGGTCGCCGCAGGTTGGAAATCTCCCCTTCGATCCACACGCTGCCGAATTCGTTCTCGAGGGCAACGCGGATCAGCCTCGTGATCTCGCCCACGCGGTATATTTTCCGGCCATCCTGTTCAGAGCCCGGCATCACGCGCTCGCGTCTGGAATCTTCTCGCGGACCCGCTTGATCTTCGTGGCCCGGCCCGTCTTTTCGTCCACCGTAATCAGCACGCCCTCCAGGTTGACGTCCTTCGTCGCCACCTCGAACGGCGCCGGCATGCCGGTCAGGAACTTGTGCAGGATCGACTCGACCTCGCGGCCCAGCACGGAGTCCTTGGGACCCGTCATGCCGAGGTCGGTGATGTACGCCGTCCCTTTCGGCAGGATCGTTTCGTCCGAGGTCTGGACGTGCGTATGGCTTCCGACCACAGCGGACACGCGGCCGTCGAGGTACCGGCCCATCGCGATCTTTTCCGACGTCGCCTCGGCATGGAGATCGACGATGACGATCTTGCCGGGCCCGCCGGTGTTCAGGATTTGATCCGCGGCGCGGAACGGGCAATCGGCCGGCCCCAAGAACACCCGGCCCACCAGGTCGATCACCGTCACCCGCCCCGCCGGCGTATCCACCGTGATTTGGCCCTTGCCGGGACAGGCCGGCGCGTAGTTGGCCGGACGCAGGATGCGCGGCTCCTTGTCGATGTTCTTGGCCAGTTCCTTCTGATCCCAGACATGATCCCCCGTGGTCAGCACATCCGCGCCGGCCCGGAACAAATCCTCGGCCAGCGCCGGCGTGATCCCGCGGCCGCCCGCCGCGTTCTCCGCATTGGCGATCACGAAATCGACTTCTCCCGCCGTCCGCATCCGGCCGACGATCCTCGCGAAGGCCATGCGCCCGGGGGAACCGACGATGTCACCGACGATGAGTATTTTCATAGGCGCATCATAGCCCAGGACACGAAAGGAGTCCAAAGTCTAAGGTCCAATGTCCAAGGTGGCGAACGCCGACTTTCGACTTTGGACATTGGGCTTTCGACTATCGTGCATACTCCACGCACCGCGTTTCCCGCACCACCGTCACCTTGATCTGTCCGGGGTACTCCATCTCCTGCTCGATCTGCTTGCTGATGTTGCGCGCCATCTGCATGGCCTCGTTGTCGTCGATCTTGCCGGGCTCGACGATGACGCGGATCTCGCGGCCCGCCTGCATGGCGTAGCTCTTCTCGACGCCGCGGAACCCGTTGGCGATGGTCTCCAGTTTCTCGAGCCGCTTGAGGTAGATTTCCGTTGTTTCCGAACGCGCTCCGGGACGCGACGCGGAGATCGCGTCGGCCGCGGACGCCAGGATCGAGTACAGGCTCTCCGCCTCCACCTCGCCGTGATGGGCCGCCACCGCGTTGTACACGACCGCGACCTCGCCGTGTTTGCGCAGGAGGTCCGCGCCGATGACCGCATGACTCCCCTCGATGGAGTGGTCGAGCGCCTTGCCGATGTCATGGAACAGGCCGACGCGCTTGGCGATCGTCGGATCGAGCCCCAGTTCGGAGGCCATCATGGCCATCAGGTACGCCATGTCGATCGAGTGCTGAAGCACGTTTTGCGCGAAGCTGTGGCGGAACTTCAGCCGGCCGAGCGTCCGGACCAGCTCCGGGTCCACGCCCTGCAGGCCCAGCTCGTAGATGGCCGCCTCGCCGGCGGACATGATCGTCTCCTGCAGTTCCTCCTGCACCTTGGTCACCACTTCCTCGATCCTCGACGGATGGATGCGGCCATCGGCCATCAGCCGCTCGAGGGCCAGGCGGGCCACCTCCCGACGCATCGGGTCGAAACCCGAAATCACAACCACCTCCGGCGTGTCGTCGATCAGGATATTGACGCCCGTTGCCGCTTCCAGCGCCCGGATGTTCCGGCCTTCGCGGCCGATGATCCGGCCTTTCATTTCGTCGTTCGGCAGGTTGACGGTGCTGGTCGTCACCTCGCTGACTGTATCGGCGGCATAGCGCTCGACGGCGATGGTCACGATCCTCCGCGCGTCCTTCTCCGAATTCTCCCGGGCCTCGTCCTGCATTCTTCGGATCAGCGCCCCCGTCTCGTGCTTCAACTCCTCTTCCACCTGGTGCATCAGGATCTTGCGGGCCTCCTCCTGGGACATCACGGCGACCTGCTGGAGTTTCTCGCGGGCTTGATCGAAGAGGCCCTGCAGTTCCTGGTCCCGCGCCTTCAGCTCGCCTTGCCGCTTCTCAAGAGCGGCGATCTTCTCGTCGAGCACCATTTCCTTTTTCTCGAGCATGCCGACCTTGCGATCGAGATTCGTCTCGCGCTGGGCGACGCGTTCCTCAAGGACAACGATCTCCTGCCGCCGCGACTTGATTTCCTGTTCGAACGCCTCCCGGGCCCGAAGCACCTCGTCCCGGGCCTTGAGTTCCGCATCCTTCCGCATGACCTCGGCGTCGCGCCTGGCGCCGGCCAGCGTGATCTGCGCCTCCTTGGCCGCCGAGGCCGTCTTCAACTTCGTCAGAATCGCGTGAACGTAGTACCCGGCCGCAATGCCGAGCATCGTGAATGCCGTGGGGAGCCACCATACAACTTCCATGTTCACCTCCCGCCGGACCGGGCGCTCTGAAACCCCGTCCGCGCGTCTTGTACTGTTTCAATTTCACCCCCCGCGAACGCTCGCGGGAGGGTATATGTTCTGCTCGGTCACAACGATGTCGACGGCGACGTCAAGCGCCTCCACCGGCACCTCGTCCACCATCTGCACCTCGAAAACCAGCCCGACCTTGTAGCCGGGACACTTGGCCATGAGCCGGTCGTAGTGCCCGCAGCCATGCCCGAGGCGGTTCCCTCGGCGGTCGAACGCCATGGCGGGCACGATCATCAGGTTCACATCCTTGGGCTGGACGCGGCGGATATCCCGCGGTTGCGGAATCTTCACCGGCCCCTGCACGGTGGCATCGCCCGGCTCCAGCCAGGACAGCTCGTACTCATGGCTTCCCTTCAGCAGGGCGGGAACGCAAACGCGCTTGCCGAGCTGCCAGCACATCTCGATCAACTCCTCCGTCTGCACCTCGTGGGGAAGCGCCATGTAGCAGCTCACCACGCGCGCCGCGCTGAACTGGGGAAGCGCCACGACTTTTTCCAGGATCAACGGGCTGGCCTGTTCGACCCACGCCATGTCGAACCCGCGTCGCAAGGACCGGATTCGTTCGCGGATCGCTCCTTTGTTGCCGGCCGGCAGGGTCATTTCCCCTCCGTTTCTTCCTGAGCGGCTTTCGACTTCTTCCGCAGCCCGTCCCAGTGCTCGATTCTCTTCCGGATCGTGTCCTCGTAGCCCTGAGCGGTCGGCTGGTAGTACTTCTTCGACGTCGGCACGTACTCCTGGTCCACGAAATGACCCTCGAAGTCGTGAGCGTACTGGTAGCCCTTGTGGCCGAATTCCTTCGCGGCGCGCTTGGAGCCCGTGCTGCGGAGCGGACGCGGTACGGGAAGCGTCCGGCCGTTCTTAATGTCGTCGGTCGCGGCCTCGATCCCCGTGTACGACGCGTTGCTCTTCGGCGCGGTCGCCAGGTAGGTCGTCGCCTGGGCGAGAATGATGCGCGCCTCCGGCATTCCGACGAACTCCACCGCTTCCATCGCGGAGGTCGCGAGCGTGAGGCCGCGCGGATCCGCGTTGCCGATGTCCTCGGAGGCCAGGATCACCAGCCGGCGCGCGACGAACCGCGGATCCTCGCCGGCGTAGAGCATCTTGGCCAGCCAGTACAGCGCGGCATTCGGATCCGAACCGCGCACGCTCTTGATGAACGCCGAGATGGTGTCGTAATGCCCGTCCTCGTCGTGATCGTACACCACGGCCTTCTTCTGGATGGACTCCTCGGCGGCGGCGCGCGTGATATGGACGATGCCGTCGTCGGCGCGCGCGGTCGTGAGCGCGGCGATCTCCAGCGCGCCGAGCGCGCGGCGGCCGTCGCCTTCGCACACCTTCGCCAGGTGCTCCAGCGCGTCGTCATCCGCCTGAATCGCCATCGCCTTCAGGCTCTCGTCGCGCTCGAGCGCGCGCCGGAGAAGGACGAGGACCGAAGCCTCCTTCAGGGGCTCCAACTGGAAAATCTGCGAGCGCGAGGTCAGCGGACTGTTGATGAAGAAGAACGGGTTGTGCGTTGTCGCGCCGATCAGCGTGATGGAACCATCCTCGACGTACGGCAGAAGGACGTCCTGCTGCGCCTTGTTGAACCGGTGGATTTCGTCGATGAACAGGATTGTCTCCGCGCCGCTGGTCTTGCGGCGGTTCTTGGCGGACTCGAGATGCGTCCGCAGGATCGCGACGTTGGCCAACACGCCGCTCGTTCGCTCGAAGCGGCGGCGGGTCGCCCGCGCAATGACTTCCGCGAGCGTGGTCTTTCCGCAGCCGGGGGGTCCGTACAGGATGACGCTGCCGAGGCGGTCCGCCTCGATCGCGCGCCGGAGAAGCTTGCCGGGGCCGAGAATCTGATCCTGACCCACGATTTCTTCCAGGGTCCGGGGGCGCATCCGCGCCGCGAGCGGCTGCTTCGCGACGTCGCCGGCACTGATCTCGTCTTGCTCGAACAGGTCCATACAGGGCTCCGCGAGCGCAAAAAAAATACCCCACCACGAGTCGTTAGGGCACTATCTCTGTACCTTGATTACCAAGGTGGGTGCTCTGCCGGACGAACCTTGCTTCTCCCCCGGTTAAAGAGGAGATACGAAGTATTCATCCGAACGCCGAGCTCCCTGTTCAACTTAATGTTGGGTCAGAGATATTGGCCCAGTCACGAACAAGGCAGGGTATTTTTCTTCGTCCCGACCCTCGAAGGGGTCGGGAAAAATCGGAACCCCGAATGGCAAAGAACACGATCTGCCTATTGTCCGGCCGACACCCTTGACGGTCGTCTTGCCGGAATCGTCATCGCCCCCCTGACGCCCCGCGATGTACGAACAATCAACGTTTCTTCAGCCGCCACACGGACCGGCTTGAAGGAAAACGCGCCCAAGGTTTCAAGCGCCGGACATCCCAGGACACCGGCGATCAATAGGATCAGATTTTCAAACCATGACAGAATCATGGGGTTCAACCGCTGCCTTATTCTTTTTTCAGCCTTCCCGAACTTCCACTCCCAACTCTTTCTTCAAGGCGTTCTTGACCGCCTCGTGATACCGATTGGCATCCTCGTCAGTCAATGTACGCTCCAAAGATCGATACGTGAAGGAGTAAGCCATACTTTTCTTTCCTGCGCTTATCCCCTCACCGGCGAATATATCAAATAGCTCGACCTTTTCCAAATCTTTTGGCGCGACTTTTCCGACAATTTTCAGGACGTCGGCGTGCCGGACCCCCTGGTCCACCACGAAAGCGGCATCCCGCGAAATGGAGGGATACGCCGCCATCGGCGCAAACAACCTTCCCGCAAAAACATGAGCCAGGATCGGCGCCAACTGGACTTCCAGGACGGCGACGGGTCCGACCATCCGCCACTCCCTGCGAATCTCGCTCTTCAGGAGCCCCATGACCCCGATGGGCTTGCCGTCCACCAGCAGGGACACCGCGTTTCCCGCCTCAAGGCAGTGCACGGAAACCTTTTCATGGGCGTGATGG